>ENA-ORXU01000072-ORXU01000072.1-marine-metagenome-genome-assembly--contig:-NODE-72-length-120650-cov-9.152953_pt1 | contig 120650 bp, 87 predicted proteins | sample MGYA00237869_ERZ511484 | MGnify/ENA metagenome assembly ERZ511484 | reverse complement strand
ACGAAGCACCTCCCCGCAACCGGCACGAAGCCTCCATCGACCGCCAAGCGCCTCAGACCCCGATTTTCAGCACCCTGTTAGAGCGTTCAACCTCCTCACGCTGGCGGGCAGTCCTGCGGTTTCGACCTCGCTCATCTCACCTGACGACGACGTCGTCGCCCTCGGCAGTACGTCCGATGTCGCGTTGGACAACGGAGCCCAGCTCGCCATCGAACAGTTGGGAGCCGAAGGCGACGTCTACCGAGTCGAAGGCGACCTCGATGAGGGTGGCACGTGGCCCGGCCAGTGGCGGCTTCGGTTCGAGAGCAGTGATCAGAATCTCGCTCAGGATGCGGTCAACCGGGCGTCGATGTATCTGTTCTTCAGGACTCTCGAGGCACAACTACGTGACGGCGAGACGCCTCTTCGTGTCGGCCGGTCGCGCACGATGACCGTTCAGCTCACCAACCCGAGTGACGAGCCCGCAAGCGACGACGCATTCGTGGACGGCTCGGAGATCGACGTCTTCCTCAACGGCGACCCGGTCGAGCTCTCACCGATCTCCCCGGACGGATCATTCACGTTCGACATCGACCTCCCCGACGACGCCTCGACGGACGACCTCGTCGTCACCGCCGATCTGCGCCCGGTGGTCCGAGTGACGGACGACGGACCCGTGATCGAGTTGCAACCGTGGAGCGGGGAGCTCGGCCGACTGACGGTCGAGCCGCTGCCGAATCGTCCGATTCTGGGCGCGTTCGAGCCGTTCGATGTATCGCTCGATCAAGACGAGCGCACTGTCCGGACCCGGGCACTCGTCGATGCCAGCGGTGCCGACGCCGGCGGATGCGTCAGCCTCGTTTCCGCCGAAGCACCAGCCATCGAGGGACTCGATCAGCGCGGCAGCGCCACCGTCAGATTCCGGGGGGAGGAGATCTCGGTCGGCGAGACCTGTCCGATCCAGCTGAGCGCCGGCGAAACAGATTTCGTCGAACTCGAGCTGTCGATCGACGGCGTCGACCTCGACAGTGGCGATCGTTTCGTCGTCGGAGATGTCGTCTTCGAGACCGAGGGCGAGATCCAGCCGGTCCAGGTCGGTGAGGAGCCGCTTAGCTACCAGGCCGTCATCGAGCCGAAGGTGAGTACCGAGACGGACTGGTGGAAAGTCGTCGAATTTTCGCTGCTCGCATTGGCGCTGCCTCTGCTGCTCTTGCTCGGAGCGAACTGGGTGGCTGCCAAGCTCCGGATCAAACGATGCGCGCATGTCGTCCTCGATGTTGCGCTGGTGAACGGTCGTCTGATGCGAGTCACCAATCACGGTGACGCCCCGTTGTCGTTCACATCGGACGATCTGCAGATCATCGGCAATCCGGAGGAAGGCGCAACTCGAGAGGTGACTCTCGCCGGATTCGACTTCCAGGCGCGCATGCCGGCCAATCCGTTCGGCGACGTCTATGCGACGGTGTCGAAGCCCGGATCGCAGCATGTCGTCGGTGATCTCGGCGTTGCCCGGCCCGGTCGAGGTCGGACGCCGGTCGTCATGAACGGGGCGTGGGCGTTTGCGTCGGACGGGACGCCCGTCCGCTCCTCATCCGACGGTGACGACCTCGACCGAGTCGCCGGGCGCCTCGTCATCGTCTCGCCACCGAATCTCGTCGAAGCCATCCCGTTCCTCGACTCCCGCCTGTCGGACATCGCCGACACCGTGAAGCGAAACCTTTTCCGAGTCGCCGTCGACCCCTCGGAAGATGTCACGGGCCAGCTGTCCGGCGAGGTGCCGGTTGCGGCGGGCATGGTCAGTGGTCCGGCGGGCTCGACGGCCGCCGATGAACCTGCGACTCGCCTGGACCCATTCGGCAACCCGATCGTGACCCCGACGTCGTCAGCGCCGGACTCCCAGGACCCAAGCAAGAGCGAACGGCGATCAAAGCGTCGCAATCGAAACGACGAACCCCCGGACCCGACGCCGCCATCACCACCTGACGGACCCTCGTTGCCGTTCTGAACTGGAAGGTCCGCACTCGGCTCGATCGGAGCCGAATGGATCGTCCGCACGAAGCTCGCAAGAAAAGGAAACAACCAACATGTCAATTGCTCCTGTCATCGTCATCGGCTGCGGAGGTTCCGGCGGAAAGGTCGTGCTCAACCTGAAGCGGCGAATCGCCGACGAACTGAAGCGGCGGGGTTGGGAGCACGGTCTCCCCGGTGCCTGGCAGTTCCGCTGGATCGACGTGCCGACGGCACAGGAGCAGCACCCCGAGTTCGGCCCGCCGTTGGCAGCCAAGGAATACGTGGCGCTCGCGCCCAGTGACCACTACGGCGACGTCGACGACCAGCTCTGCCAATCAGCGGGACAGCATCTCGATCGCCTGGCCGGGTGGCGGCCGAGCCCAGCGCTTTCTCTCCCCGTGTCCCGTGGCGCCGGCCAGATGCGCGCCGTCGGTCGAGCCGTCGCATTGACACGACCACTTGCGATCTCCGACTCCATCCGGTCGGCGGTCAATGCAGTTCAAGGCGGGACGGCCGAACTCGGCAACCTTGCACGCTTCCTCGCTGGCGGGAAGAACGACTCCGGAGTGGCGGTCGACAACGAGACGCCGATCGTCTTCGTGGTCTCCTCACTGGCCGGCGGCACCGGCTCCGGCATCTACTTGGACGTCTGCGACATCGTTCGCAAGGGCTTCCCGGACCTCACGAACAGCGTCCTTGCCGTCCTCTTCACGGCCGAGGTGTTCAAGGGAGTGAAGCTCGACGGCGGAATGGCGCCGAACACGGTCGCTTCCTTCGCCGAGCTCGGGGCGGGCGCGTTGTCGGGAGGCCAGGCGACCGAACCGCTCCTGGGTCCGATCGGCACGCAGAGCGTCGAGGGTCATGGCGGACCCAACGCGACTTTCGTCGTCGGCTTGTCGCCACTCGGCAACGGTCCAGCTCTGCAGGATGCTTCGGATTGCTATCGAGCAGTGACCGAAACGCTCGTCGCCACGATGATGAATGCGAAGTTCGCCGGCGAATTCGCGGCGTACCAGCTCACGAACTTCTACAACTCGAACCGGCCGAACGAGCGTGAGACACGGTGGTCGATGCTGAATCAGCCGCTCGGAGCCGGACTCCCGGAGTCGTGCGGATACGTTTCGTCGTTCGGCTCCGCTCGTCTGTCGGTCGGATCTGCTCGATTCGGTGAGTGGGCGATCGACCGAATGGCCCGCTCGGCGATCGACTACCTGACTGACGGCTGGCGTGAACGCGGTGTCGACCTGCTCGACCCCTCCGAGCGAGACACGGCGTCCGATCAACAAATCGTCGATCACCTCGTGCAACGCGATCGAAACGTCTTCATCGAGGCGTGCGGTCTGTGGGAAGAGGACGAGCCCGATGGGGTGATCACGCACGATCAGGTGCTCGACGGCATCCTGAACAAGGCGGAGCTCGGTCGGCTGCGCGACGAGTTCCAGAGTTCGTTGAGCAGTGAGCTGTCGCGTGCAGGCAACGGCAATGCCGGTCAGTGGGCCGGTCTCATCCAGGATCTCGTTGCGACCAGAGGCGACTCCTTCCGGTCGACGGTCGAACGACAGACCCTCGAAGGTCGCGACAAGTACGCCGAGCAGATCGTCGGCAAGGTGTCGAGAGCGACGTCGAAGTGGCTGGCCGAGTTCGGGCTGCCGGTGACGAAAGGCCTCGTGAACGAACTGATTGAACAGTGCGTGACCGCCATCGATCAGCTCAACCGACAGAAGTCCGACGCACGGACCGAGGCAAGTCGCGACGTCTCCCCGTACGTCCAGGCCGAGCTGGCTCACGTCGGCAACAACAAGGTTGCCGCCGGGTCGGACTTCGTCGCCAGAGCCCTCAGCCAGGGACTGGCCCCAATGGTCTGGGAGGCCGCCCGCATTCGCATCGAGACCGCCCTGGGTCTCTTGGAGATGGTGAGGACACGCATCCTCGATCCACTCCGTGCAGAGTTGAAGAGAGTCGGCAACGAACTCGAACATCCCGACAACCAGCAGGTCGTCCGAGAGTGGCCGAGCGGCTCTGATGTCGGCTCGATCTATCGCCCGCCGGCGTCGGAGTTCTGCCTGATGGCGCTCGACGACTGGGACCAGCAGTATCACGATCTCCTGTCCCGCTCGGTCGGTGGATCTGCGGTAACGGTCCGGGACCAGATTCTCGCCGGCGGATTCGACTACGGACCCGTGGCAGACAGGAAGACCGCCCCGACCGCAGTGACGCTGAACGTCTCTCCGGCGTGGTGGGCGAGAGACGGACGATCAGCCACCGCTGAACTCCGGCTGGGCCCGGACGAGGTGAACGACCGGGTGAAGACATGGATGGGTGACGACAGCCAACCCTTCGGACGGTTCATGAAAACGGGACTGTCCGACTACCTCGAAGAGACCCATGAAGACGTCGACCTGCGAGCCCGTCACGACCGGCTCCGAGTGCAGCTCGGTGCGGCGATCAAGATGGCGCGCCCACTGTTCTCGATCAACGGTGCCGTGATGCAGCGAGTACACGCAGTCAGCGACCTCCACGAACAGGTGATGTCGGAGGACTTCCCGTTCGCCGCATCTCACCCCGCCAGGACCCTCGTTTCCGAGATGGCGGAGTCGAACGGCTTGGAGATCGACTTCCGCGAAGACCACAACGACGGCATCGAGTCGGTCTTGATCCTGTCGAACCTGGTCAATCCGGTGCAGCCCGGCGCCGTCGAGTCGCTGTACGGACCGATCGGTCGTTCGTGGCGGGAGGCGACTCAGGTGGGCCTCGGGTCTCAGAGCGCCCAGATCAGCGGTTTCAACATGTATCGGCGTGCGCGTCTGCTGACCGAGGCCATTCCGCTTCCGCAGATCTCCATCGACAGCATCTGCAAAGGGTGGTTCCTCGGCCGGCTCCTGGGCGTGGTGACCGACCCGACGGAGAACGAACCGATCAAGATCTGGTCACGCGACCAGATCGACCGGCCGGTCGCAGCTGCGATGCCATGGCCGGTCCTCCGCCATGGCGACGTCGCCCGCCTCGATCGTCCGAGCCATCGTGGCGAACTGCTGGCTGCCATGTTGGAGCACTTTGCTCTCGCGATGATGCTCGTCGCTCAGGACGAGACGATCCTCGACGGCTACCAGGCGTTGTTCGAAATGGGTCAGGACGCAGAGGATCACATCGCCACCTGGATCGAGGACGGCGAGACACCGGTCGGACAGAATGCGCAGCCGAAGCTCAGAGAAACCGACCCCCAGAGTCGCAAGGAAGAGTTGCTTTCAGCTCTCACGCAACTCTCGTCGACGTTGTCAGCGAGAGCAGACGAAGGCGGCCGGTTGTCCTCGATGAAGGCGTACGAGACCTTCTGTCAAGTGCCGTACGGCTACGAGCTGATCCCGACGCAGCGCAATGCGCTCCACGAACTCTCGCAGGCGGTGTCGAGCATGGCGGTCGGGGCCGGGAGCGGCTTCGAATGATGGACGACCTCACCGTCCTGCTGGGCGCCAGTGAAGCAGATCTCGTCGTCGTCGAGGATCTGAAAGGCATCTCCCGTCATGGCCTGCTTCGACCCTTCTTGGTCGTGCGCCCAGATTTTCAATGTGTGCTCATCGAGAACGGCGAGGTCCGCAACGTCGGAACGCTCGACCAGTACACGGCCGGGAGTCAGCTGGCTCGGATTCGAGTGATCCGGCTGTCGCTGGATGGCGCAGCGGCCGATCCAACGCACCTCGAATGGCTGCGAGCCCTGCGGAGCGAGTTCGGGCAGTACATCGATCACCTCGAGTTCGGAACACTGACGGTGTTGCCGCGCGACGGTCTCGCAGATCCGCAAGCGTTCGTAGCCGAGCTCCAGTTCAATCTGTTGGTGGAGCCCAGAGACATGGCGGGAGAAGCCGGCTTCGCCCCGACGCTGATGACCAGAGAACGCCAGATTGCGATGGCGACGGGAGCCGTCGCTGCCATCGGTGGACTCTGGACATGGATGGAAGAGGCGCCATTCGAGCTGTTCGAGACCGGATACGACGGCATGGGCGCACGGGTCTCGCTCATGCGACTGACGACGCGCGTGGTCGACGCCGGCGACCTGACAGCACGTTCTGTTGCGTGGGCTCTGTCGCGGGGCGGGCAGCGGCCCGCTCCACTCGGAACGACTCGGCACAACGATCCCCAGGGGTATCTGCGTCATGTGGCCGCCGAACTGTCGCCGGTCGGCGCTCCCTCACCGATCGGTCTGTCGTTCGCCCCGGAGCCGTCGTACGTGGCTCCGCAGCGAGTGCCGATGAGACCTCTCGCAGCCATCGCCTACTTCTGCAAGTCATTGCTCGAGGAGTTGCGCCGTCTGCCCGAGGAAATCATCCGTCAGAAGATCGACGAGCTCAAACAACGCCTCGAACTGGCCGTTCAGAATTCGACCTTCGGGGCCGATTCGGCAATCGAAGTAGAACTGTCGGAACCGTCGTCGTTCGACCAGCTTCAAGACGTCGGCGGACGCCTTGCTCGCCTCGAGAAGATCCCCGGCCTCGAACTCGGGGTGTTGCCGAGTTCGCCGGTGACCTGGGATTCACTCGGGACCGTCGTGCATGGCATCTGCGACGGAACCGATTTTCCCGACCGATTGCGATCGCTCGAACCCGAGTGGGACGGCAAGCGAGCGGTGATCTCGCAGCTCGACCTGGTGGCGAGCGTCGACGGGCAGCCGTTCCAAGTGCTGCAGACCGATCTGTCGTCGATTCCCGGGTTTGCCGATCGGCCCTTCGATGTTCGCAGTTACGACGTTGCGGCTGCACGAGCGCTGGAGACCAAGATCTCCGATGCCGCTCGTGTCCCCCCTCCGCCGAGCTGGCCCGATCCCGAGGTTGCCGTGACGGACGACGTCCAATCAACCACGCAAGCTCCGCCTGTCGACGGTCCGACGGACACCGTCGACGCTGCCTCCATTCTCGCCGAGACGGTCGAGGTCGATGAGACCATCAGCGACGATGACGACGATCAGGTACCTCTTCGGGACCGTTTCGCCGAGTGGAAGGCGACCCGAGCAGACACCTTGCTGTGGAGGATCGGCGAGCGACTGGTCGATGATCAGATTCGCGCGGCGGGTCTTTTCTCATCGACTGCGGCCCAGCTCCAAGCGCTGATCACCGAACTCGAGATGGAGTCGGAGCAGTGCGAGAAGCGCCGCAAGCGCTTCATCTTGCGCGCTGTCCTTCTGTCGTTGTTCTTCGTCACGCTGATCGCAGTGGCAACGCTGGGGTTCGTCCTGGCGACCACATCGACCGCCGTCATCATCGCGGTCGCCTGTCTCGTCGGAGTCGCGCTTGCGCTGCTCGCAGCGCTGAGAATGGCTCGTACCAGGGTGAGAGATCGTCACAGGATCAATGACCTGATGACGAAGGACCGGTATCTCGGAGAAGTCCGCCGGCATGCGGCCGGTGAGCTCCACCGGTTGATCGGGATGTACGACCAGTTCCTCGACTGGTCAGAGATCCTCGGGGCTTCCATCCACGAGCCGTGGGGCGGGCTGGACACCATCAGCGTCACACCATGGCGGACCACGACCGGCGCACTGTCGTTCATCTGTGGCGAGCCGTCGATCACCGAGGACGGCGAGATGCAGGCAGCTCTCGCAACTGCTCAGCGGATCGCGAAGCGAGGCTGGATTCATGATGCCTTCCTGAAACGAAGGGAGGACTGGATCAGCGGTTATCAATCCATGACGCATGACCTCAACGAGAGCGGCGGCGATCCGGAGTCCGACAATCGTCAGGGCGCGTCCCAGCTGATGTCGTTGGCAGCTCGCGGGGCAGCTGGTGAGCGCCACGTGTTCTCACCGCGCGTGCAGTTCCGCCGCGAGTACATCGCAGGCGACCGCTCTGCTGACTTCCGCCAGCGCTTCCTCCACGAGCTGCGCGTCGAGTCGGAAGGCGACACCCGCCAACACATCGTCGACTCGGTCCGCTGCGATACCGAAGGACTGTCCGGCAGATCTGTCGAAGAGTTCACCAGTCCCATCGTGACGTGGGACCGGATCCCGAACTTCAACGAACAGCTCACCCCGAGCGGGAAGGTCGATCACACGATCCTCGTTCATTCGGTCGGAGGCATCACCGATCCGACGGGCCTGGCCATCTCGGACTCGATGAAGGTCCTTCCCGTGACCGTTCCCGGCGACCGGAGCCTCACGGCGTCGTTCCGCATGGATGTCACGACACCGCTCCAGCTGGACCAGACCTCCCTCATCGCAGTGGCGGGGCGAGAGCCAGAAGACTTGGTTCCGCAAGAAACTCCCACCGTCGCCAATCAGTACGAGTGACCGAGAGGCTTGGCTCCGCTGGCCTGGTCGGCCTGGTCTTCGTCCTGTTCGCGGCGTGGGTCGTGTGCGGTGCGCTGACTCTCGCGCTCATTCCCTCTGGGCGACTCGACCGCCGATCAGCTTTCTCGTGGGGCTTCGCGTTCGGCCCTGTCGGCGTGGCAGTGGGCCTGGCAATCAGAGCTACTCATCAGCGGGGTGAGCGAAAGCTCCGGAGGCCGTTCCCGTGACGAGCCCCGAGCTCAGGTCGCAGCGGGCCCCAGCCCCGGTCATCGTGCCGGGCGTCGCCATGATCATCGTCGGCTTGACGTTTCCCTGGGTGGGGGCGACGAGCCGATCGAGCGAGAGGATGATCCGGCCGTTGACAGAGGACGTGCTCTCTGCGCCATCCATCCTCGTGGTGGTTCTCCTGCTCACAGCCACCGTGGTCACGCTGACGTCAGGGGAGGTCGGCTTTCTCGGGTGCATCGCAGCAATCGCCTTCAATGCGTCGGCATCGATCTGGCTGTTCGGTGCAGCTGTCCTGGCATGGCTGCCGAGTTCGATGTTGCCGGACAATCCCATCGTCAGTCTGGAGATCGGAGTGTCGTTGGTTCTGACGGGGTCGCTCCTGGTGCTCCTCGGGTGCTTCTCGGCGCTGTTCGATGCGACATGGGGTCGTCAGACCGCACAGCGAGTGAACTGGTGGTTCGTTGCGTCGATCGGGGTCGCGCTCGCAGCAGTCGTCGGGCGAGGGGCCCCGGTCCTGAGCGCAACCGCCCAGGGGTTCGAGTGGACTGTGTCGGCCGAGCAGGTGCCGGGTCTCGGCGACGTTCAGGGCGCTCTCGCCCTCGGTGTTGCTGTCCTGGTGATCGCAGTAGCGCTCTTTCGCAGAAAGAAGCTGTGCCTTGCGCTCTTGGCTGTGTCGGTGATGTACGCCGTTTCCTCTCTCTTTCTCGTCGGTGTCAGTGGGCTGCTCGAGCGGGCCGGCGATGCAGCGGCCGACCGGATCGGTTACGGCGATGCCGAGTTCGTCACGGTCTACGACGCCCCCTTGCTGAGTGTCCCTGCATCGCTCGCCGCCATGTTGATCGCACTCTTCGGTCTGCGCCGCCATACTCGTCCCACGAGCACGGCGACGCCGGTCGAGCGTGCGGCGGAGCAGATCGAAGTATTCAGGCCGTCACCCACCGCAACGCCCGAAACGCGCCCTCCGCTGCCCTTTTGATCTCGGGGGCTCTCGCCTTGACAGCGTGATGTCGCTCCTTGAGCTGCGAAGTGGTCGTCGCTAGCAGGGCAGCGACACGGCGGACCCGTCGGGAGCAATGAGAACGGCGGTGTCGCCGTCGTTGTTCCAGATGTCTTCGGTCTTCCAGATCACTCGATCACCTTCAGCCGATGCGGTCTCGCCGGTCGTGACCACGAGGATCTGAGCCGGACGGAGGGATCCGAACTGGCCGAGATCGATCGAATGACGAGAGCCCTCGTCGTGCAGTGTGTAGCCGTCGAGCGAAGCGACATCTCCGCCAGCATTTCCGATCGTCACCTCTTCGGCTCGACGATCGCAGCGAAAGATCTCGACCTTTCCCGCACCGACACGTGTCTCGATGGTGATCGGCGCCGTGGTCGTGGGCGTCGTCACGACGACGATCGGCGATACCGCTCCTGGGTCAGGCCTCAAGTCCGTCTGCGCTGAGCAGCTGACGAGCGCTGCATCCAGACCAGTGTGCTCGGCCGCCGTGATCGTGAGCTGATAACTCGACTTGATCGAGATCCAATCGACTGCATATTGACAGTGCGCCTCAGGCAGAGGAGGCAACCATCGGTCAGGCGACTTGTCCGCTTTGGATTGGTTGATCTCGACGCCGACGATGGCGAGGTGCCCTGGCGTCTCATCATTCGCATATATCGATGCTTGGTGTCATCATCCCACCGCCAAGCTCCAGATCGATGCGCCTCGGCGAGCGGCACCAAGTGGTCGATCGAGACCTGCTGAGCGTCGACGAAGACCATCCCGTCGTACGGATCGGTCCATTGGCCGGACCGGACGGCGCACCCGGACGCGGTGAGCGTCACTGGTACTTCGGAACGGTCCAAGAGCAGTTCGTGCCGGGTCGAGAGGCAGTCGCCGTCGAAGTCCGCCCAGCCTCCGTCGTCGTATCTCTCCCGGTCGTACGACTCTCGGGCGGCATTCGGTTCGGTGACCACCAAGAGGGCGAGCTGATCTCGGGCAGCCTCGACCTGAGTCGATTCCTTCGGACCTTCCGGTGCTTCCAGGGGCGGCGTTGTTGGTGTCACCGTGGTCGGTACTGGAGTCGGAGTCTCGCTCGGCTCGCTCGTGACGCCCCCACCAGCGATCTGGACCGAGGACGCAGCGCGAGGCGCCGCTTCGCTCCCACCGATCGCAAGAAAGCCGACAACGCTCACGCTCGCTATTGCACCGACGGCGACCCCGATGCGCTTCCTCGAACGTGGCTCGTCCGGAAAGGGTTCGACTTCGAACCATTCTGGGTTCGCGCCATTTGTCACCTCGCAACGGTAGGCGCTGCATCGTTCGCATTCTGGTTGCGGTGGTCAGTTTCGTCACGAGCTTCCAACGTCCCTCAACTGAGCCGCTTTGGTTCCGGCCCTGCTTCCAGCACTTTCCGAACGCAGGTGTCGGCAGTACTTTGGACGAATGGCAGGTGAAACTCGATCGAACGCAACGGCGATCAGCGCCCTGACGGTGGTTGCCTTCGCAGTATCCGGCTGCGCCCTTCCGGAGGACGAAGTTTCTGGGAACGACGTCTCGGGGCCCGAGACACAGCCGGAAGTTCAGGTAGACGAGGAGCCCGAACCGGAAGTTGATCCAGCCTCCTTGGTTCCGCCGGCTGAACTGTCGGACTGCGTCGAGCAGACCATGACCAGGGCCTTTCTCGGCGACCCGTATTGGGGTGTGCTGTGGGACGGTCTTGGTCAGGAGGAGTCGGCTCTGACCGACTGGTGCACCCAGTTCGGTGTCGATGACCCCGATGGTCTCAGCCGAATCAGCACGGAATGGGCGGCGTTCGATGTGGAGGCCGCCGAGAGCGAGCCGATCCAGGTGGTGGACACCGCCGATCAGTGCCATCCGAACTATGGCGGATGTGTACCACTCGCTATCGACGTCGATTGTGCAGGCGGGGACGGCGATGGGCCGGAGTACGTGAGCGGCCCGTTCGAAGTGAGAGGAGTAGATGTGTATGGCTTGGATCGCGATCGCAACGGGGTCGGTTGCGACTAGCGATGGCGGCTCACCCAGAGTGCTGAGTCGTCCTCACCCGTGACGGCGTTGCATCGCCTCCGTCAGACCGGCCGATCGGGGCGGCCCGCTCCGCTCGTGGCCGGCGACCACCCCGGCGTGGTCCTCCACCGAGCGGTTCTGGCTCAGTTTGCGTTTGCCTTCGATCCTGGTGACGGCGATCTCGATGCCGACGATCGCACGGAGTTGACCGTCGACGAACTCGGGTGGGGCGTCGGTCACCTTCCACACCGACGCCGACTCGTCGGCAGCAGCCACGGCGGCCTCGTGATGGTCGGTGAGGTCGGTGACCATCGCCCGCACCCACTCCGGATCGTCGTGCACGGTGGCGCGCCCGTGGACCTGGACCACCTCGTAGTTCCACGTCGGCACCACCCGACCGTGCTCGGCCTTCGACGGATACCACCCCGGCGACACGTAGCCATCGGCCAGCGGGAAGATCACCAGCACGTCGGCACCGTCGAGCGACTTCCAGTGATCGTTCGCCCGAGCGAAGTGCGCACGCAGCCGCAGCCGAAGCGGACCCGCCCCGCCACGATCGACCATGAACGGCAGCGCGGTCGCCGCCAGACCGGGCGCACCGCCAGCACCCGCCGACACCAGGTGGCCGAGCGCAGCCTCCTCGATCATCGCGACGGCATCGGCCTCGTCGACCCGGTTGTACGGAGGGTTGTACACCGCAGCGACGCTAGTGAGCGCCGCCGCTCCGCTCGGCACGAGTTCACGCCGAGCGGAGCCAGAGCATTACGAGGATCAGAGGTGGCCGACGACGTCGATCAGGACGTCGGAGTCGGTCGAGGTGTAGAGGCAGAACTGGCCGTCGTCGTTCAGTTCGACGATCAGTTCGTTGGCCACGTTGGCCGACGAATAGTTGAGCGCCGAGGCGTTGGGCAGATCGCCGCAGTCGAAGGTCGTGAAGAAGCCTCCACCAGCCGGGCGCACGGCGGTCAGGTTGACCACCACGGCATCGGCCGACGTCGGCACCTTCGCTCGCTCGGCCACGTCGACGATCAGGATCGAACCCGCCGGGCGGCGACCAATCTGCTGCTGGGCGCCGTCGACCGTCGAGCCGGCGGCACGGGTGTCGACCAGGCGGGCCGGCGACACCGGCGTGTACCCGGTGGAGGGCGTCAGCTGGCCGACGACGTCGACGAGCAGCCCGGTCTCGCTCGATGCGAACAGGCAGATCGTGCCCGCATCCGACACCTCGGCGATGATCTCGTTGGCCCGGTTGGAGCGAGCCGAGAAGTTCAGCGACGACGCACCCGGACGGTCGTCGAGGCACGGGTGCACGGTCACGAAGCCGTTGGCCGGCGCCTTGATCGACGTCACGTTGACCACCACGGCGGTGGCATCGGCCGACACGCCTGCACGGCCCAGCACGGGCAGTTCGAACGTCTGGCCTCCGTCGAGCGAACCGACACCGGCGGTCTGACCGTCGACGGTCGACTTGCCCGGACGAGTCTCCAAGATGCGGGCCGGAGGGAGCGGCGCATAGTCCGACTCGGCGGCGATGTAGCCGACGACGTCGATCAGCACGTCGGTGTCGACCGACGAGTACACACACAGCGAGCCGCTGACGTTGAGCCCGGCGATGATCTCGTTGGGCGTGTTCGCACCGTCGAAGTTGAGCGATGACGCACCCGGTCGGGTGTCGAGGCACGGGTGGACGGTCAAGAAGCCGACACCGTCGCCACGCACCGACGTCACGTTGGCGACCACAGCCTTGGCGTCACCGGGCACACCGGCACGGTTGGCGATGTCGACACGCAGGGTGCCACCCGCCTCGATCGCGCCGATCTTGTCGAACTGTCCGTCGACGGTCTCGCCGACGGCTCGGGTGTCGACCACACGGGCCGGCGCCACCGCCGTCACGAACGAGGTCGCGCCCGGCTCGGGATCGGGTCCGGTCGCAGAGTCGTTGTCGAGGATCGTGACGGTGGTCGACGACACGTCGCCGACGGTTGCCACCGTCGGGTCCGACAGTGACACGGTGAACGTCTCGGTCGACTCGGACTCGTCGTCGTCGAGGATCGGGACCGTCACGGTCTTCGTGCCGTCTTCACCGTCGACCCAACGCACGATCAGTGCGGTCGTCGTGAAATCGGTGTCGGCGTCGGCGGTTCCGTTCTCGGTCGACACGATGGCGAAGGCCTGGCCCGTGCTGCCGTCGGAACGGGTCACCGAGACGTCGATCGAACCGACGCCCTCGTCGACCGTCATCGCCTTCGGGCCAACCGTCAACACGCCGGGGCCGTCGTCGTCGACGATCGTCACCGTGCTCGTGGACCGTCCGGCTTCGGCTGCGGAGAACTCCGACAGTGCGACGGTGAAGGTCTCCGATCCTTCGATCAGATTGTCGGTGCGGATCGGGACGGCGACCGTCTGGCTGGCCGAGTCGCCGTGCGCCCATTCGAGCGTCGTGTCGAGCCTGTCGAAGTCGCGAGTCTTCGCCGTGTCCGTGGCGGTGCGGAGGCGCACGCTGACTGCGCCGTCGGAGCCGCCGGTCCGGTTCACGGACAGGACAGCGAACCCGTCCGACTCGCCGACGAACAGCGATGCAGGGCTGATCGAGAGCGTGCCGGCCTCGTCATCGTCGTCGATGGTGATCACGCTGCTTGTGCCGGAGCCGGCGGCGGCGCCCGCCACGTCGTCGAGCTGCACCGTGAATGTCTTGGTCGGCTCCTCGATCGTGTCGTCGACGATCGAGATGCTGATCGTCTTGTCCGAAGCGTCGCCGTCGGCCCAGGTGACCGTCTGGTCGACCGCCGTGAAGTCGGCCGAGTTGGCGGTGCCCGCGGCGGTCGTCACCCGTGCGGTCGCCGTGCCGGCGCTGCCGCCGGTCCGAGTGAGCGTGACCGTGGCGGTGCCGTCGTCTTCATCGACCGAGAGGCTCGCCGGAGCGATGTCGATGACTCCCGACTGCTCGTCGTCGATGATCGTGACCGTGCTCGTCGTGACAGCTCCCGCCGTGGCGCCCGAGAACGCTCCCAGGTCCGCCCTGAAGGTCTCGTCGCCTTCGAGGAGGCCGTCGTTCGTGATGAACACGCGGACCGGGCGCGAGCCCGACTCGCCGTCGGCCCACGTCTGCGTGTTGAGCACGCTCGTGTAGTCGCCGCTCCCGGCCGTCCCGGCGGTGGTCGACACGAGAACCGAGGCGGCTCCATCGGTGCCTCCCGATCGGGTGACCGTGAGTGCGACCATCCCGTCGCTCTCACCGACGCTGATCGCGGCCGGTGAGATGGAGATGACGCCGATGTCGTCGTTGTCGATGATGGTGATAGTGCTGGTCGTGTTCGTGCCGGCGGTGGCGCCGGTGACGCTTGACAGGTTTGCGGTGAACGTCTCGTCGTTCTCGTTGGTGGCGTCGTCGGTGATGTCGATGGTGATGGTCTTGGGGCCGTCTTCGCCGTCGGCCCATGTGACCGACATGTTCTGGGAGCGGGTCGAGGGTGCGTCGAAGTCGCTGCCTTCGGTTGCGGTTCCGTCGGTCGTGGTGATCGTGGCGGTGGCGGTGCCGTCGTTGCCTCCCGAGCGGGTGAGTGTGATGGTGGCGGTGCCGGCGTCTTCGTCGACGGTCAGCGTGTCGGGGGAGAGGTCGATGACTCCGGCGACTTCGTCGTCGATGATCGTGACGACTGTCGAGGTGGCCGTGCCCGAGTTTGCGCCTGTGATCGAGCCGAGGGTGACGGTGAACGTCTCGTCGTCTTCGACGAGGTCGTCGTCGGTGATGTCGATGGTCACCTTCTTGGGGCCGTCTTCGCCGTTGGCCCAGGTCAGCGTGGTCGTGACCGGGGAGTAGTCGTCGCTGCCGGTTGCGGTGCCGTTCGTGGTGGTGATCGTTGCCGAAGCAGCTCCGTCGGATCCGCCGGCTCGGTTGGCGGTCACCGTGATGCTGGTGCCGTCTTCGTCGACGGTGACGCTGGCCGGTGAGATGGAGATGACGCCGATGTCGTCGTTGTCGATGATGGTGATAGTGCTGGTCGTGTTCGTGCCGGCGGTGGCGCCGGTGACGCTTGACAGGTTTGCGGTGAACGTCTCGTCGTTCTCGTTGGTGGCGTCGTCGGTGATGTCGATGGTGATGGTCTTGGGGCCGTCTTCGCCGTCGGCCCATGTGACCGACATGTTCTGGGAGCGGGTCGAGGGTGCGTCGAAGTCGCTGCCTTCGGTTGCGGTTCCGTCGGTCGTGGTGATCGTGGCGGTGGCGGTGCCGTCGTTGCCTCCCGAGCGGGTGAGTGTGATGGTGGCGGTGCCGGCGTCTTCGTCGACGGTCAGCGTGTCGGGGGAGAGGTCGATGACTCCGGCGACTTCGTCGTCGATGATCGTGACGACTGTCGAGGTGGCCGTGCCCGAGTTTGCGCCTGTGATCGAGCCGAGGGTGACGGTGAACGTCTCGTCGTCTTCGACGAGGTCGTCGTCGGTGATGTCGATGGTGACCGTCTTGGGGCCAGCTTCGCCGTCTGCCCAGGTCAGCGTGGTCGTGACCGGGGAGTAGTCGTCGCTGCCGGCAGAACCAGCGACGGTCGTGATCGTGGCCGAAGCAGTTCCACCCGTTCCGCCCGAGCGGGTGGCCGTGACGGTCACCGACGTGCCGTCTTCGTCGACGGTGATCGTGGCCGGGGTCAGGTCGATGACGCCGGGCACGTCGTCGTCGATGATCGTGACGGTCGACGAGGTGGCACCTGCCGTTGCGCCGGTGACCGCACCAAGCGACACGGCGAACGTCTCGTCGCCTTCGAGGAGGCCGTCGTCGGTGATCGCGATCTTCACGGTCTGGGGTCCGTCGTCGCCGTCGGCCCAGTCGAGCGTCGTGATGATCGGGGTGTAGTCGTCGGCGTCGGCCGTGCCGGTGGCCGTGGTCACCGTGGCCGATGCCGCGCCGTCGGAGCCGCCCGAGCGGGTGACGGTGAGTATGACGCTCGTGCCCGATTCGTCGACGGCGAGAGTCGCCGGGCCGAGGTCGAGCACGCCGGCCGCTTCGTCGTCGGTGATCGTGATCGTGCTGGAGGTGTTCGTCCCTGCGGCGGTGCCGGTGTTTGCTCCGGTCACGGCGCTGAGCGATGCGGTGAACGTCTCGTCGTCTTCGACGAGGCCGTCGTCGGTGATCGCGATCGTGACCGTCTTCGGGCCGTCTTCGCCGTCGGCCCACGAGACCGTGGTGCTCGTCGATGCGTAGTCGTCGCCCGCCGTGGCGGTGCCGTCGGCAGTGGTGATCGTCGCGGTTGCAGCCCCATCCGATCCACCGGACCGGTTGGCGGTGAGCGTGATGCTGGTGCCGTCTTCGGCCACGGTGACGTCGGCGGGCGACAGTCGGATGACGCCCACGTCGTCGTTGTCGACGATGGTGATCGTGCTGGTCGTGTCGGTGCCGGCAGTGGCGCCGGTGACACCCGACAGGGTCGCCGTGAACGTCTCGTCGTCTTCTTCGCTGGCGTCGTCGGTGATCGCGATCGTGATGGTCTTGGGGCCGTCTTCGCCGTCGGCCCAGTTCAGCGAGTCGGTCGACGATTCGGTGTAGTCGTTGCCGCCGATTGCAGTCCCGTCGGTCGTGGTGATCGATGCGGTGGCCGGGCCGTCGCTGCCGGCCGAACGGAAGAGGATCAGTGTTGCGGTGCCGGCGCTTTCGTCGACGTCGACCGTCACCGGGCTGAGATCGATCACGCCAGCCACCTCGTCGTCGACGATGGTGATGCTGCTCGTCGTGTCCGTGCCCGGCGTCGCGCCGGTGATGTTGGAGAGGTTGGCGGTGAAGGTTTCGTCGTCTTCGACCGACCCGTCGTCGATGATCGCGATGGTGACGGATTTCGGTCCGTCTTCGCCATCGGCCCACGCGAGGGTTGCCGAGAGTGCGGTGTAGTCGACGTTCTCGGAGGCGGTCCCGGGGGTCGTGGTCACGAGGGCCGAGGCGGCACCGTCGGAACCGTTCGAACGAGTCGCCGTGAGCGTGATCGACGTGCCGTCTTCGTCGACGCCGATCGTCGCGGGAGCGATGTCGATGACGCCGACTCCGTCGTTGTCGACGATCGTGATCGTGCTGGTGTCGTTGCCGACCGCCGCAGTCGTCACGTCGGACAGTGCCGCGGTGAACGTCTCGTCGTCTTCGAACACGGCGTCGTCGGTGATGGCGATCGTGACGGTCTTGGGGCCGTTCTCGCCGTCGTCCCAGCTGGCGGTCATCGTGGGTGCGGTGTAGTCGACGCCCTCGGTCGCCGTGCCGTCGGTGGTGGTGATCGACGCTGTCGCCGCACCGTCGCTGCCACCCGACCGGGTCAGTGTGACCGTGGCGGTGCCGCCGTCTTCGTCGACCGAGAGGGCGGCCGGGGAGAGGTCGATGGTGCCGTACTCGGGTACCGGGATGTCGTTGGCCGCGATGGTGACGGTGCTCGAGGTGTTGGCGCCGGCGATCGCTCCGGCGAAGGCGGTGAGGTCGACGCTGAACGTCTCGTCGGCCTCCTCGTCGGCGTCGTCGGTGATGTCGATGGTGACCGACTTCGCGCCGACCTCTCCGTCGGCCCAGGTGAGAGTTGCCGAGACCGGCGTGTAGTCGTCGTTCGCGTCAGCGGTCCCCGATGTGGTGGAGACCAGTGCTGATGCGGCGCCGTCGGAACCGCCCGATCGCGTCGCGGTCAACGTGACGGACGTGCCGTCTTCGTCGACCGAGATCGTCGCCGGGGCGAGGTCGATGACGCCCACGTCGTCGTTGTCGATGATCGTGATCGTGCTGGTCGTGTCGACCCCGGCCGTCGTGGCGCCGGTCGTGTTCGTGATCGACGCGGTGAAGGTCTCGTCGTCCTCGACGAGATCGTCGTCGGCGATGTCGATGGTGATCGATTTCGCGCCCTCTTCTCCGTCGGCCCACTCGATGGTCGTCGAGATCGGCGTGTAGTCGTCGGTGTCCGCGGTGCCGTCGGCGGTCGTGATGGTGGCCGTGGCGGCGCCGTCGGAGCCTTGCGAACGATTCACCGTGACCGAGATCGATCCGCCGTTCTCGTCGAGTGACACCTCGAGCGGCAAGAGACCGATGACGCCGGTCTCGTCGTCGTCGACGATCGTGATGGTGCTCGACGTCGTCGAGCCGAGCGCGCCCACCGACGGATCGGACAGAGCGATGGTGAAGGTCTCGTCGTCTTCGATGTCGCCGTCGTCGGTGATCGAGATGCTCACGGACTTGGGAGCGGAATCGCCGTCGGCCCAGCTCAGCGTGGTCGAGATCGGTGTGTAGTCGTTCGCATCAGCGGTGCCGGCAGAGGTTGCGATGTCGATCGACGCCGCGCCATCCGACCCGCCGGTGCGGGTGACCTGCACGGTGGCGGTCGTGCCCGCCTCGTCGATCGAGACCGACGATGGGTCGATGTCGAACACGCCGTACTCGGGCGGCGGAAGGTCGCTTTCCTCGATGGTGACGGTGCTGCTCGATGCCGATCCGGCCGTCGCTCCCGTGACTGCCGACAGGTCGACGGTGAACGTCTCAGCACCCTCTTCGTCGAGGTCGTCGACGATCGGAACCTCGATCAGCTTCGTCGAGTCGTCGCCGTCGGCCCACGTGAGGGTCTGGCTGACCGAGGTGTAGTCGTCGTCGGCGGTGGCGCTGCCGGAGTTCGTCGTGACCAGGACCGTCGCAGGGCCGTCCGTGCCGTTCGAGCGGGTGACCGACAGCGTGGCCGCGATGTCGTCTTCGTCGACCGACACGACGGCCGGCGCGATCTCGATCACACCGGTCTCGTCATCGTCGACGATCGTGACGGCGCTCTGCGTGCCGGCCCCGGCGGCGGCCCCGACGAAGTCGCTCAGTGCAACCGTGAAGTCCTCGTCGCTCTCGGGGTCGGAGTCGTTGGTGATCGTGATGTCGACCGTGCGGTCACCGACTTCACCGTCGGCCCACGTGAGCGTGTCGGCAACCGCCGCGAAGTCGGTTCCGGCCGTGGCCGAGCCGTCGACCGATGCCACGTCGACCGATGCCGCGCCGTCGGAACCCGCTGAACGGGTGACGGTCAGGCTCACGGTCGTACCGCTCTCGTCGATCGACACCGTCGCCGGGGTGATGTCGATCACGCCGATGTCGTCGTCGTCGGTGATCGTGACGGTGCTGGTGGTGGTCGAGCCAGCCGCCGCTCCCGTGAAGTTGCCGAGTTCGACCGTGAACTCCTCGTCGATCTCGATGTCGGTGTCGTCGAGGATGTCGACGGTCACGGTCCGGTCGCCGTCCTCGCCATCTGCCCAGCTCACGGTAGTCGCGATGCCGGTGAAGTCGTCCAGGTCGGCGGTCCCGTCCACGGTGCCGACATCGACCGAGGCCGCGCCGAGCGACCCGTCCGAACGCGTCACGGTGAAGGTGAGCGTGCCGGCGTCTTCGTCGACCGTGATCGAACCCGGCGCGATGTCGATCACACCGGGAACCGGCACGACCGGAGCCTCGACGGCACCGATGTCGATGGTGTCGATGATGCGCGCTTCGCCGCGCTGATCGGTGGCCGGGGCAGAGTTGATCGTTGCGTCTCCGGCATCGACGACGGGCGAACCCACGGCCGGAAGCATCGTCTCGGTCGGGCCGCCGTTGTCGGCGAGCGCGCCGAGCCGAGCGTCGTCGGTTCCGATGTTGTCGCTGCCGCTGAAGTCGGCGAGCGAGGTGTTCTCGATCACGCTGAACGAGGCCGTCGCGGCGAAGGAGCCGGTCGAGACGAAGTCGTCGGTGTCGTTGTCGGCGAGCACGACGTGGGCGAAGTCGGCCGACGCGTCGTCGACCGCGACACCCACGGCACTGCCGGTCGTCGTGTTCGCGGAGATCGTCGAGTGCTCGGCGACCAGTGTTCCGTCGTCGACCTCGATGCCCGAGGCACCGGACCCGGCCACGTTCGCGGAGATCGTCGAGTTGACGACCAGCACGTCGGCGTCTGACACGTCGAGACCTGCGCCGTTGCCGACGGTCGTGTTGCCCGAGATGGTGCTGCGGATCACATCGAGGCTGGCTGCTGCGAGCGGATCGCCCTGCAACGAGAGCCCGGCGCCCGACACGTCAGCCGTGTTGTCGGCGATCGTCGACTCGGTGATCGTGATCGAACCGGCGCCACCGAACACGGCGATGCCGCCGCCGATACCGCGATCGGCGTCGAAGGGAAGGCCGACGCTCGACGAGGCCGAGTTGCCCGAGATGGTCGAGTTGGTGACGTCGAGCCCGCCGGTTTCGAGGCGCACGCCGCCACCGCTTGCGCCGACGTTGTTCGTGATGGCGGAGTCGGTGATCGCCGCGCCGCTCGTGCCCGAGAGTTGGATACCGCCGCCGAACGGCGAGGTGCCGCCGTTCGCGTCGATCGTCGTCGAGTCGACGACCACCGGGGTGTTCTCGGCGGTGATACCGGCACTCCCGTTCCCGGACAGATCGGAATCGCTCACGTCGAGGCGGACCAGGTCGGCGACGCGGACGGCGCTGCTGGCCGATCCGCTGATGGCGACGTCGTCGAGGTCGACACTGCCGCCCGCAGTCGACGTGGCGTCGATGCCGAGGGCCGAGTCGGTGATCGTCAGCCCGGATGCCGCGAGGTCGATACCCGCACCGTCGACCTCGATGACCGTGGCGCCCGGAGCGGTGATCGACAGGTCAGTCGAGCCGGGCCCGGTGATCGTGGTGTCGGCCGTGATGGTCAGCCCGTCGTCGAGCGTGATCGTGCCGACGACGTTCGGGTCGAAGGTGATGTTGCTCGCGTCGGCGTCGCTGTTCGCGACGACCACGGCTTCGCTCAGCGATGTCTCGCCGTCGTTGGCGGCACTCGCGTTCGTGGTGACGACGAGGCCGTTCACCTCACGCTCGACCGCGCCGATGTCCACGCGTCCGATCTGGCGCGGCGCGCCCGTCTGGTCGGTCTCGGGTGCACCGCTCAGATCGGTGTCGCCGCTGTCGAGGGCCGCCGAATCGTCGTCGGGACGCAGCGTCTCGGTCGGGCCGCCGATCGCTGCGAGTGGGGCGAGGCCGGGGTCGTCGGTCGCGACGTTGTCGCCACTCGCGGGGTCGTCGAACTCGTTGGTGACGTCGGTGCCGAGAAGGCTCCAGTTCGCGCGCTGCGGACCCGAACCGGGATCGAGGGCGACCGTCCCCATCGCTCCGTTGTCGGAGATGATCGAGTGGTCGACGGTCAGATCGTTGGCGGAGCCGACGAGCGAGATGGCGCTCCCGTTTCCGGTGTTGCCCGAGATCGTGGAGTGTTCGACGGCGATGTCGCCGGCCTTCACGACCACGACACTGTCACCGGTGTTTCCCGACAGCGTCGCGTTCTCGAGAGTCGAGTTCACCCGATAGGTGTTGATGGCGCCGACTCCGGTTCCCGTGTTGCCCGAGATCGTCGAGCGGGTCACATCGAGTCGGCCGACCGGATAGTTGTTGTTCGCTGCGATCAGGAACTCGATCCCGGGGCCGTTCCTGTGACCCGAGATCGTCGAGTCCGTCACGTCGACCCGCACACTGTTCGCGGCGACGATGCCTGCGCCCCCGTTGTCGGCGATCGACGAGTCGGTCACCGAGATCCGGTCGGCGTCGTCGGCGTCGATGCCGGCGCCGCCGTTGTTCGAGATCGTCACGTTCTCGAGCGTGAGCGAGTCGAGGTCCGACGAGTTGGAGGTCGCCCGGAAGTCGATGCCCGCGTTCGTGCTCCCGGTGATCACCGAGTTGCGGATCGTCACCCGGGCGTTCTTCATGTAGACGCCGGTGTCGCCGTTGTTCGAGAGCACGATGTCGTCGAGGACGAGCGTGCCGGCCTCCTCGGCGTCGATGCCGCGGCCAGTCGAGTCGATCGTGAGTCCGCTGAAAGTCCGGTTGCTCGCCCCGCCGTACAGGTACAGGACATCACCCGACGAGTTACGCAACGTGATCTGGTCGGACCCCGGACCCTGCACGGTCGTCGTGCCCGCGGCGACGAAGATCGGACGGTTGAGGTCGATGACGCCACTCAACTCTGGAGCGAACGTGATCGTGTGGCTGCCCGACTCGCCGTCCACCGCATAGAGCGCTTCTCGCAGCGTGGTCTCGCCGTCGCCCGCCGTCACGTTGTCGTCGAGCGTGGTCACCACCGGCGACAGGGCCTGGACCGCCGTCCCGTTCATCACGATGCTGCCACCCACGACGGTGAGGGTGGTCAGCGCCCCGACCTTCTGTTTCCTCGTCTGTCGAACGTGTGGTGTCATGGAACGGGTGGCCTCCGATGGCAAGCGGCCTCTCGGACGACCGCATGACCTCATCGGCACGACGACCGTCAGACCTGAAGACAGATTTCGCCGTTCGCGCTGCTCGACGCAGCTGCGATCTTCACCGGCGAATCCGCTGCCGAGCGCGTCGGCGAATCCGGTGTGGACCCGAATCGGTATCGTGCGGGCCGTGATCCTGTCCGACCGGTCCCTGCGCGAACAGATCGAATCCGATCGGATCGTGATCGACCCGTTCGACGAGTCGCTCGTGCAGCCCTCCTCGATCGACGTCCGCATCTCCAACCTGTTTCGCGTCTTCCGCAACCACACGCGCGCGGTGATCGACGTCAAGGCCGACACTCGCGACCTCACCGAACTCGTGGAGATCCCCGCTGACGAGAACGGCGTGGGCGACGACGCGTTCATGTTGCACCCTGGCGAGTTCGTGCTCGGCTCGACGCTGGAACGGATCGGAGTTCCCGACGACCTCGTCGGCCGCGTCGAAGGCAAGTCGAGCCTCGGCCGACTCGGGCTTCTCATCCACTCGACCGCCGGCTTCATCGACGCCGGGTTCGACGGGCACATCACCCTCGAACTCGCCAATGTCGCCAGCCTGCCGATCACGCTCTATCCGGGCATGAAGATCGGCCAGGTGAGCTTCATGCAGATGACGTCACCCGCCGATCACCCCTACGGCCAAGGTGCCGCCGGCTCCAAGTACCAGGGCCAGCGAGGCCCCACCCCCAGCCAGTACTTCGAGAACTTCCGCTGACCCCGCCTGTCCCTCGTTGTTCGCACGCAGTGGCGAACATGTGAGCTGGCGCTGCGCCATGCGAGGCGCGACCTCCCGAGTTCGAGCCCGAACGATCGGTGCCCGACCCCGCCTGTCCCTCGTTGTGGGCACGCAGTGGCGAACATGTGAGCTGGCGCTGCGCCATGCGAGGCGCGACCTCCCGAGTTCGAGCCCGAAAGATCGGTGCCCGACCCCGGCCCGGAGGCCGATCGTCCTGGACCGAGCCCAACCCGAGCCGGGTGGGTCAGGGACGGGCGTCGGCGACGAGGCGGGCGCGGAGGTCGCGCAATCGTGTGGTGATGGACACGTGGTAGCGGTGCGGGTTGACCAGCCGGCGCACGCCGACGTCGAGGCGGTCGAGATCGGCAGTGCACCGCTCGGCCAGTTCGTCGATCGACACCATCCCCGCCGGCACCATCCCCGCCGACACCGTCTCACCTGGCACCATCCCCGCCGACACCGTCTCACCTGGCACCGTCTCGCCCGGCTCCGTCTCACCTGGCACCGTCTCACCCGGCACGGAACCGACTGCCGCCCCGGTGCCGTCGCCGAACACCACGTCGTGCAGCACCTCGATGTGCGACACGTCGCTGCGACGGATCGTCTGACTGATCCCGGCACTGTTCGGGTGGTGCACGGCGATCGTGTCGGTCGGGAACGGCTCCTCGTCGGCCAGACCGATCAGGTCGACGATCGCCGCGCCGCGCAGGTCGTACAACCGCCACACCGTCTTTCGACCCGGCAGCGGCACCTTGCCCGGATCCTCCGAGATCTTGATCGCCGGAGTCCACTCGCCGTCTCGATCCTCGACCCCGACCAGCTTGTAGACACCATTCAGCGCGCTCGACCCCTGCGACGTGATCAGCCGTGTACCGACTCCGTACACGAGGCGGCGGCGGATCGGCCCCGGGTCGATCCCCAGCCGCTCGGCATCGTCACCGATCTGAGTGAGGATCTGCCAGATGTTCAACTCGTCGAGGTCGCTGGAGAGCACGATCGACACGTCGGGGTAGCCGGCGTCGTCGAGCATCTTCGCCGTCTGCACCGCCAAGTACGCGAGGTCGCCCGAGTCGAGGCGCACGCCGACCGGCTGGTGGCCGCCGGCGCGTAGCTCGTCGAACACCGTGATCGCATTCGGCACACCCGAGTCGAGCGTGTCGACCGTGTCGACGAGGAGGATGCACTCGTCGGGCGTCGTGGCGGCCATCGCTCGGAACGCACCGAGTTCGCCGTCACCCATCGCCATGTACGCCTGCACGAGCGCGTGCGCGTGCGTGCCGATCGGCTGACGACCGAGCGCGATCGCTGCTTCCACGTTCGACGTCGACGCGCAGCCGCCGATCAGCGCAGCCCGGATGCCTTCGTTCACACCGGTCGCCGGACCGCGCCGCATCCCGAACTCGAGCACGGTGCCGCCGCGCGCGCTGCGCACGACACGGGCTGCCTTCGTCGCGATCAGCGTCGGGTAGTTGAAGTGGTTGAGCAAGCTGGTCTCGAGCAACTGCGACACGGCGAGCGGGCCGGTCACGCTGACGATCGGCTCGTGCGGATGCACGACGCGACCCTCGGCGACGGCGCGCACCTCGATACCGGCGAAGCGATCGGGCATCGACAGCCAGTGGAGGAACGTCTCGGAGAACACCGGCGTGCCGACCGGGTTGGTCATCGAACGCAATGCCTCGATGTGGGCGCCGTCGATCGAGAGCGAGTCGAGCCAGGAGAGGAACGGACCGAGCCCGGCGCTCACGCAATACCCGGCCTGATGCGTGCCGTAGTCGGGCGTCGAGCGGAAGAAGTAGTCGAATTGCGCCGTGCGATCAGCGATCCCGTCAGCCACATAGACCTGAGCCATCGCCAACTCGTACATGTCGGTGAAGAGCGGACCTCGCGTCTGTGTCCACCGTTCGGCGATGGAGCCCCGCAGGCCGCCGTCCGCAGGCGCGTCGGCAGTCATCGAGTCCCTCGGCCGGTCGACGCTCGGGCGGGGCTCATGCGCCGATGACGGTGACGCCCGCGGCATCGAGTTCGCCGAGAACTCGGTCGCGTGTGTCGTCGTCGGGCTCGACAGGCCGGGTCGCGTCCCACAGGACGGCTGTGGAGAACCCGGCCTCGACAGCGCTCGTCGCCGTGGCTGCCACACACACGTCGGTGGCCAGCCCGACCACCACGACGTGTTCGACCCCACGCTCGCGCAGCAGGCCGGCCAGGCCGGTCGGGATGTCGTCGGTGGAGCCGGGCTCGCGCATCGAGAACGCCGAGTAACCGTCCTCGCCGTTCGTCCCCTTGCGGATCACGGTCGAGGCGCGCTGGTTCGGGTCGAGCCCCTCGACCAGCTCGGCACCCCACGTGCCGGCCACGCAGTGAGTCGGCCAGACCCCGCCGTCGTCGACGAAGTGCGGCGTGGACTCCGGGTGCCAGTCCTGTGTGAGCACGATGGTCCCGCCGCCCGCCGACGTGCGCTCGATCTCGTCGTTGATCGCGCCGACGATCGCGTCGCCGCCGGTCACGAACAGCGAACCGTCGGGATGCCCGAAGTCGTTCTGCATGTCGACCACCACGAGCGTCGTCGTCGATCCACCGCCGGGCGCCAGGGCCGCGGCCTGATCCCAGTTCTCGGCAGGGGTCGGCGTGGCTGTCTCGAACCTCTCGTCGGTCATGAGCCGATCCTACGAGCAGGGCCGGCGCCACGACCGAACGGCTTCCGTGCTGCCGGACCTCTGTCTCCTCGATGCACCGACTTCCGGACCTGAACGTGGACAGAATCGGTTGGGGGCCGCGACCTCGATAGGCGCGACAAGTCTCGCCACCACCGGCGCCGGAATCCGGACCTCAGCGGGGACAGAACCCGCCTGTGGCGACACGGTCCGAGCCGCCGTTGTTGCGCTTTCCGGGTCGATTCCGGCTCAGACGTCCGGCACGAACCGGCACGAACCGGCACGCAAGCCCGGCCGACCCGCACCGAATGTCAGGCGCCGGCGACGGGGGAGTTCTTCTCGAGGTCGACGAGTGGAGCGTCGCCGGCGTGCAGCTTCGCTTCGCCTTCTTCGAGCGCATCGACGAGGTGGATGGCGATGTCGGCGACCTTGACCTCGTCGTCCTCCACGCCCGCACCCTTCACGCCGTCGTCCATCATGATGTAGCAGAACGGGCAGGCGGTGGCGACACGGGTGGCGCCGGTCGAGAGAGCCTCGGCAGCTCGCTCGTCGTTCACCTTCGTGCCCGTCGTCTCCTCCATCCACATCCGCGCTCCACCGGCGCCGCAGCACATGCCCTTCGTGCCGTTGCGTTGCATCTCGACGACTTCGACGCCCTTGATCGAGCCCACCACCTTGCGCGGCGCCACGTAGACGTCGTTGTGGCGACCGAGGTAGCACGAGTCGTGGTACGTGATGCGCTCGTCGAGCGAGGCCTGGCTCACGTCGAGCTGCCCGGAGTCGATGAGCTGTTCGAGCAGCTGCGTGTGGTGCACGACCTCGTAGTTGCCGCCGATCTGCGGATACTCGTTGAGGAGTGTGTTGAAGCAGTGCGGGCACTGCGTGATGATCTTCTTCACGCCCATCCCGTTGAGCATCTCGACGTTCGGCTGAGCGAGCATCTGGAAGAGGTACTCGTTGCCCGATCGACGAGCGGAGTCACCGGTGCACATCTCCGACGGACCGAGGACGGCGACGTCGATGCCGGCACGGCGCAGCAGGTTCGCCATTGCCTGGGTGACCTTCTTGTTCTTGTCGTCGAACGACCCGGCGCAACCGACCCAGTAGAGGTACTCGGACTGCAGCGCCTCGCCGGGATCGACGATCGACACGCCCTCGATGCCTTCGGCCCAATCGGCGCGCTCGCCCTGGTTGAGGCCCCACGGGTTGCCCTGGTTCTCCATCGCCCGATAGGCGTTGCCGAGTTCGGCGGGGAAGTTCGACTCCATCAGCGACAGATAGCGACGCATGTCGAAGATCTTGTCGGTGATCTCGATGTTGACCGGGCAGATCTCGTCACACGCCTTGCACGTGGTGCACGCCCACAGCTCTTCGGCGGTGATCCGCTCGAACAGCGAGTTGGCCTCGACCTTGATCTCGGGGACGGTGCCGAGCGGCGGCGACACGGCGGGCGTGCCGGTGGCGGCCATCACTTCGCCGGCCTTCAACACGATCTCGCGCGGGTCGAGCGGCTTGCCGGTGGCGTGGGCGGGGCAGACCGAGGTGCATCGGCCGCACATGGTGCAGGCATCGAGGTCGAGCAGCTGTTTCCACGTGAAGTCTTCGACCGTCGAGGCGCCGAACGACTCGAGTTCGGTCTCCATCAGGTTCGCCATCGGACGCATCGCACCCTTCGGGCGGTCCTTGTCCTTCAGGTACATGTTGATCGGCGAGGTGAACATGTGGCGCAGCATCGTGATCGGCAGGATCGCGAGGAACACGATGAAGCTGAGCACGTGAGCGCCCCACCAGATCTGGTGCCACAGCTCGAGACTCGACTGGCTCTGGCCGTCGACGAGGCCCGACAGCGGGTATCCGACGAAGCTCCACTGCTCGTAACCCGGACGGTCTTCGAGCGCGATGCGGTACATCTCGGCACCGAAACCGGACACGCCGAGCACGAAGAACGTTCCGAGGATGACGGCGTGCTCGGGCTTCGACTTGATGCGGATGCGATACGGGCGCTGGATGTAGCGACGACCGATCGCCCACACCACACCACCGAGGAAGACGAGGCCCATCAGGTCACCGAACGCGACGTAACCGCGGTACACGTCGCCGTGCAGGAACTTGAGCGCCGGAGGCATCTGGTGGTCGATCTCGAGCACCGTCGTGACGCCGAGCAGGCCGAGGAAGCCGAAGTAGATCATCGAGTGCATGAGGCCGGCACCGGCATCGCGCAGCAACGTCTGCATGTAGGCCCCGGCCCGGAAGTCCTTGAGGCGCTGCGCTGCGTTCTTCGTGGTCGTCTTGCGCTGCGACGGAGCGCCGCGCTCCCAGTTCTTCATCCGGTTCGAGAACATGAAGGCGACCCACACGAGCAACACGGGGATGACGGTGTAGAACGCGATCTGGAGCGGACCCGGGATGTTGACGAACACGGTGCGGTGGATCGGGCTGTCGCTCTTCCACCCGGTGAGCTGGGGAACGATGCCCGACACGACCGTGAACAGAGCGATCGCCGTGAACAGGACGAGCGCCAACTGGTGCGGCTTGACGCGCGCCGGCGCGCGGTCGACAGGTGTTTCGACAGTGCTACTCATGCGAGGCCAAAGCTACCCGTCGGTCACCCTCGCGGTCACAACCCTCGTCGGGTCTCGATGGTCACACGTCGCATCGCCCCCGCCGCCGAACGCGCCGGCAGACGCCTACTGGCGGAGGTACGCGATGCCGCGCAGGAAGAACTCGGTGGCGGACGCAAGCGGGTTCTCGGCGACGTCGAGGTCACCGAAACCGAGCGTCGCCCCGAACGGCAGGTTCCAGAAGTCCTCGGGCCCCGGTCGCTCCGACTCCCACGGTGCGACATAGAGGTAGGGCTCTTCGTGCGCACTGTCGCCACCCGACGCGCCGAGGGAGACGCGAACTCCCGGCTTGTCCTGCGGGTCGACGGCGAGGTCGGTGCCCACGTCGAAGTGCTCGGGCCACAGCCGAGCGACCGAGGCCTGCGGGTCGGGAAACGACGCGATCGCGATGTCGATCGCGCGCTGACCGAACGCCCACCAGTCACCCATCACGGTCACCGTGTCGGAGTCGAGGCTGATCGTGTCGTCGGGGTCGCCGAGGGGCGGGGTGTCGCCGCCGACCGCGAAGTCGGGATCGAGGTCGACTCCCATGGTATCGAGCAGCCTCGTGATCGACGAGCCGGCCACCATGTGCACGTCGGTCGTGGCGGCGTCCTCTCCGTTGCGCGTCCCGCCGACCGCTTCGACGAACAGTGATCCGCCGGCCATCCGGACACGGCGACGATCGTCGCCGAACTGGGGCGTGCCGAACCCGCCGGGAAGTGGCATCAGGGCGAAGTGTCCCGTGACGTCGGCCTGAGCGCGAGCGACCACGTGCGCAGCGACACGACGCAGGGTCTCGCGCTGCGTCGGCCAGTCGTCCGGAAGCGGTACGAAGTTCATCTCGCGACCGTAACGGTTCGCGTCACGACCCTTCCACGGTCGGCGCCGGTCACGCCAGATGTCTGGCACCTGGCGTGACGAGTCACGCGAGGTGTCTGGCACCCGGCGTGACGCAGGTCAGTCGAAGGCGATGACGGCGGGGAGGTAGTCGTCGGGGGTGTCGTAGCCGAGCAGGTGGAACACGGTCGACGCCACATTCGCAAGACCCAGACCGTCGGCATCGCTCATGTGGTACTCGCCGTCGAAGTTCGGATCGTGGATCGCGAACGGGACAGGGCTGAGCGTGTGGCTCGTCTTCGGGTTCCGCTCGCCCTGAGGGTCGACCGTGAACATGATGTCGGCGTTGCCGTGGTCGGCGGTGTAGATCAGCACGCCGTCGAGCTCGTCGATCACCTCGACCAGCCGGGCCATGCACTCGTCGATGATCTCCATCGCCTCGACCGTCGCGTGCAGATGGCCGGTGTGGCCGACCATGTCGCCGCTCGGGAAGTTGAGCCGCCCGAAGCGGTACTCACCCGAACGGAGCAGATCGATCGTCTCGTCGGTGATCTCACGGACCTTCATGGCGGGAGTCGTGTCGAACTGGACGTTGTCGGACGGGATCTCGATGTAGGTCTCGAGCGCTTCGTCGATGTAGCCCGACTTGTTGCCGTTCCAGAAGTAGGTGACGTGGCCGAACTTCTGGGTCTCGGAGATCGCGAAGCTGCGGACCCCTTCGGCGCAGAGGAATTCGCCCATGGTCCGGTCGATCGCGGGTGGCTCGACGAGGTACTTCGTCGGTACGAACGCGTCGCCGTCGTATTGGAGCATCCCGGCATAGAAGACGTCGGGCGCGGGGCGATCGTCGAGGCCGGTCCGGTCGAACTGTGTGAAGTCGTTGCCCTCGTCGAAGGCCCGCGAGATCTCGATCGCCCGGTCGCCGCGGAAGTTGAAGAAGATGACGGCGTCGCCGTCGACGATCTCGCCGACCGGCCTCTCCTGATCGTCGACGGTCACGAACGCATCGAGATATTGGTCGCCGTCGGTCGACTCGGCGTACATCGTCTCGACCGCCTCGGTCGCCGACGAGAACGTCCGTCCCTCACCGTGGACGTGCGCCCGGTAGCCACGCTCGACCATGTCCCAGTCGGCCTCGTAGCGGTCCATGGTGATCGTCATCCGCCCGCCGCCCGACGCGATCCGGAAGTGCGTGTCGCCGTCGCCGGCGTCGTTGATCTCGGCGAGGACGGCTTCGGTGCGTTCGATGTAGCGCAGCGCGGAGCGGGCGTCGACGTCGCGTCCGTCGTGGAGGATGTGGACGGCGCAACTCGTCACCCCGGCATCGGCCGCTCGCCGCAGCAGCGCGTCGAGGTGGTCGAGGCTCGAGTGGACGCCGCCGTCGGAGTGGAGCCCGATCAGGTGGAGCGTGCCCGAGCGGCCGTGCTCGACGGCCTCGTTCCAGACGGCCGTGTCGAAGATCGCCTCGGTCTGGATCGCCTTGTTCACGAGCTTGGCGCCCTGCGCGAAGATCCGACCGGCGCCGAGCGCGTTGTGGCCGACCTCGCTGTTGCCCATGTCGTCGTCGGAGGGGAGGCCGACGGCCGGGCCGTGTGCGGCCAGTTCGGTGTACAACTCCTGGCTCGTCAGTTCGTCAAGCGTGGGGATGGCGGCCTCGGTGACCGCGTTCGACTCGCCTGCGGGAGCGACGCCCACCCCGTCGGCGACGACCACGAGCAGCGGGCCCGGCCGACCGGAGAACGACGGATGAGCGGTGAGCGACAACGACGAGTCCACACCGCCAGGCTACGAAACCCACCACGCCGTCGCCACGACAGTCACTTTCACCGCCATACGTGAAGGGTCTGTCCCCTCACGTATGCGGGTCCATACGTGAAGGGTCTGTCCCCTCACGTATGCGTCGGTCCGCTCGGATGGATCAGACCGGTTCGCCGTTGGCAGAGCGGCGGTGGGCTGCGACATCATCCGGTTGATGCCGATCCGATCGAGGCGTCGTCGAACGTAGAAGTGTCGGCGTCGAGTCGGTCGTGCGTCATGTGCGACGCTGGTCCATGGCCACCAGCATGGTTCCCGAGGTCGTCGAGACGCATGCGCAGTGGCGCTCGACGGACGTCGCCGACCCCGCAGCGTGGACGTTGCGCCTGGACGCGACCGAACTCGCCGAACTCGACGACGCACTCGCCCACGCACGATCCGTCACCGACGACCTGCTCGCCGTGACGCGTACCGACTTTCCGTTACCGACCTTGGCGTCGCGACTCGACGACTTCGTCGGGAGCCTCGTCGACGGTCAAGGTTTCGCACGCATCGGGACGCTCGACGTCGCCCGGCTCGGCCCGGAGGATGCCTCCTGGATCTACTGGGGCATCGGCATGCACCTCGGCGACCCATGGCCTCAGAATGCGAAAGGCCACTTGCTGGGCGATGTGCGTGACCAGGGCAAGGCCCCCGACGATCCGACCGCTCGGGGCAACGAGATCGGCGGGCACCCGCTGACGTTCCACAGCGACGGATCCGACCTCGTTGGCCTGCTGTGCCTCGACGCCGGAGTGAGCGGTGGCGAGAGCCTCGTCGCCAACGCTCTCGGCGCCCACAACGAACTCGTGCGCAATGAGCCGGCACTCGCTGCTGCGCTCTACGAGCCACTCCCGTATGACTTCCGCGGCGAGCAGGCTCCCGGCGCGACCCCGTGGTACCACGTGCCGACGTTCAGCCGGCACCGTGACTCCTCAGGGCGTGAGCGCCTCTTCATCCGCTACATCCGGCCCTTCATCGAGGCGTCACAGCGCCACGCCGAGGCGCCCCGGTTGACCGAGGAGCAGATCGCGGCGATGGACGCCTACGACGCGCTGATCTTCGACGAAGCGAACCAGGTCGAGATGCTCCTGCAGCCCGGTGAGATGCAGTTCATCAACAATTACCACGTGCTCCATGGGCGGCGCCGGTACATCGACGACCCGGCAGCCGGCCGCGTTCGATGGCTGAAACGGCTGTGGCTCGCCACCGACGTGCTCGGGCCTGACGACCGCCCGCCGCGGTACCAGCGCGCTGGTTCGATGCAGCACTGGGGAGCCTCACGCACGCAGGCCTGAATCTGCCGACCCATACGTGAGGGGACAGACCCTTCACGTATGGGTTCGGGGTGGCGCATACGTGAGGGGACAGACCCTTCACGTATGGGTGTGGGAAGCTGGGGTGATGAGCGAGCAGACGAGGATCGAGACGTCGGGTGCGATCGTGAAGGAACTCTTCACAGCAGCTCTCGACGCACGAGAACATTCACACAGTCCTTATTCGGGATACCAGGTCGGTGCGGCGATGCGGACCAGTACCGGCGCCGCCTACGCGTGTTGCAACGTCGAGAACGCTGCCTACCCCGAAGGCGTGTGCGCCGAGGGCGGCGCCATCTCGATGATGGTCGTCGGCTCGGCCGAGACACCCGTCATCACCCATGTGGTCACCATCACCTCGGGCGATTCACCCGGCACCCCGTGCGGCGGGTGTCGCCAGAAGATCCGGGAGTTCGCCGGCCCCGACATCGCCATCCACGCATGCACAGTCGACGGGGACGTCCTCGTGATGTCGATGGAGGAGCTGCTCCCGGCATCATTCGGTCCGGACCGACTCATCTGACGCCCGGCGGGACCACGACTCCACCGCGCCGTGGCGCCTACCTGAGTCGATCACGCTCAACATTTCTGACGACAGGTTGCTTCGAACGAGTTCAACCCCTATCTTGAGTGCATCCCCATCAAGATCTGAACACCTGTCAGAAGGAGCAACACCATGGCCAAAGCAGTCGGTATCGACCTCGGAACCACCAACTCGGTCGTCTCGGTCCTCGAAGGTGGCGACCCCGTCGTCATCCCCAACTCCGAAGGTGCCCGCACGACCCCCTCGGTGGTCGCATTCTCCAAGACCGGCGAAGTTCTCGTCGGTGAAGTCGCCAAGCGTCAGGCGATCACCAACCCCGATCGCACGTTCCGTTCCGTCAAGCGCCACATCGGCGAAGACTGGAAGACCGACGACGTCGACGGCAAGGAATACACCCCCCAGGAGATCAGCGCCCGCACGCTGATGAAGCTCAAGCGCGACGCCGAGAGCTACCTGGGAGACACTGTCACCCAGGCAGTGATCACCGTTCCGGCGTACTTCGACGACGCCCAGCGCACCGCCACGAAGGAAGCCGGCACGATCGCCGGCCTCGAAGTGCTGCGCATCATCAACGAGCCGACCGCCGCCGCACTCGCGTACGGCCTCGAGAAGGGCTCCGAAGACGAGACGATCCTCGTGTTCGACCTCGGTGGCGGCACGTTCGACGTGTCGGTCCTCGAGATCGGCGACGGCGTGTTCGAAGTGAAGTCCACCCATGGCGACACCGACCTCGGCGGCGACGACTGGGATCAGCGCATCATCTCGTGGCTCGTCGACCAGTTCAAGGCGGCGCACGGCGTCGACCTCAGCCAGGACCGCATGGCCGCACAGCGCCTGCAGGAAGCCGCCGAGAAGGCCAAGATCGAGCTGAGCCAGACCCAGAGCACGCAGATCAACCTGCCGTTCATCACGGCCACGGCCGACGGCCCGCTCCACCTCGACGAGCAGCTCAGCCGCTCGAAGTTCCAGGAGCTCACCGCCGATCTCATCGAGCGCTGTCGGGTTCCGTTCGAACAGGCGCTCAAGGATGCCGGCGTCGCCCAGGGCGACCTGCACCACGTGATTCTCGTGGGCGGTTCCACCCGCATGCCCGCCGTCGGCGAACTCGTGCAGGACCTCACCGGCAAGGAGCCGAACAAGACCGTCAACCCCGACGAGGTGGTCGCCATCGGCGCCGCCATCCAGGCCGGCGTGCTGCGTGGCGACGTGAAGGACGTGCTCCTGCTCGACGTCACGCCCCTGTCGCTCGGCATCGAGACCAAGGGCGGGATCATGACCAAGCTCATCGAGCGCAACACGACGATCCCGACCAAGCGGTCGGAGGTGTTCACGACCGCCGAGGCGAACCAGCCGTCGGTCGAGATCCACGTCCTCCAGGGCGAGCGTGACATGGCGCAGTACAACAAGACGTTGGGCAAATTCCAGCTCGTCGACCTGCCGCCGGCCCCGCAGGGTGTGCCTCAGATCGAAGTCGTGTTCGACATCGACGCCAACGGCATCGTCCACGTGTCGGCCAAGGACCGGGCGACCGACAAGACCCAGTCGATGACCATCACCGGCCAGTCGACCTTGGCGAAAGACGACATCGACAAGATGGTCAAAGACGCCGAGGCGCACGCCGAGGAAGACAAGGTCCGTCGCGAAGAAGCCGAGACCCGCAACAATGCCGACTCGCTGGTCCACCAGACCGAGAAGGTGCTGCGTGATCAGGGCGACAAGGTCGACGCGGCCGACAAGGAAGCCGTCGAGCAGCCGCTCGCCGACTTGAAGACGGCGCTCGCGGGCAACGACACCGAGGCGATCAAGACCGCCACGGAGACGCTCATGACCGCCAGCCAGGCGTTCAGCCAGAAGCTGTACGAGGAAGCGGCCAAGGACACCGACGGCGCAGGATCGTCGGCATCGGGCCAGGACGCCGACGCCGGTGACGGCGCAGCGAACGACGACGACATCGTCGACGCCGAAATCGTCGACGACGAGAACTGAGGTCGGCGATGTCCGACGATCCCAACGCCCGGCCGGGCAACACCGGCGACGGCGACAACTACGACCCCGAGGTCCACGATCCCGACATCTCGCCGGGATGGGGGGCCCCGGGGGCGGCCGACGGCAGCGGCGGCCAAGGTGCCGCCGACGGTGACGACGATCGAGCCAGCGAGGTCGACGACGTCACCGCCGGCATCAACCGGATCCTCGACGACGACGCCGCCGCGAGCCCCGACCACATGGTCGAGGCCGACCTGAGCGACGTCGACGTGGCCGCCGTGCTCGCCGAGCGGGACGAGTTCAAGGCGATCGCCCAGCGGACCCAGGCCGACTTCGACAACTTCCGCAAGCAGGCAGCGGTGCGTGCGCAGAGCGATGCCGACCGGGCGACCGGGCGTCTCGCCGAGGCGATGCTGCCCGTGCTCGACGCTGCCGAAGCGGCGTTCCTCCGTCACCCGGAGGAGGTCGGCCCACTGCTCAACCAGATGCTCGTCGAGTTGAAGAAGCAGGGGCTCGAAACCCTCGACCTCGAAGGTCACCCCTTCGATCCCGAGGTGGCCGAGGCCGTGGCGCACGAGCCCGTCGACGGCGGCGAGCCCGTGGTGGCCGACGTGCTGCGCAGTGGCTACCGCTGGAAGGGCCAGACGCTGCGCGCCGCCATGGTCCGCACCCGCGACTGACCCGACCGTGGAGATCGGTGTCTGACACCGATCTCCACCGACTCATCGTTCGAATCGTTCGCCCGAGAGGAGGAAAGAATGCAACCCCAACGTGACTGGTTCGACAAGGACTTCTACAAGACGCTCGGCGTGTCGAAGGACGCCTCCGACAAGGAGATCAAGAAGGCCTACCGCAAGCTCGCCGGAGACCTCCACCCCGACAAGAACCCCGGCAACACCGTGGCCGAGGAGAAGTTCAAAGACGTCTCGGCCGCCTACGACGTGATCGGCGACCCGGCGAAGCGCAAGGAGTACGACGAAGTGCGCTCGCTCGGACCGCTGGGCGGTGCGCGTGGTCCGAGCGGAGGGCCCGGTGGTTTCTCCTTCAACGTCGGCGACATGGGCGGCGGGCTCGGCGACGTCCTCGGCGGCATGTTCGGCGGGGGTCGCCAACGCGGCGGTAGTGGTGCCGGCGTCGGTCCGCGACGCGGGTCCGACATCGAAGCGCAACTGACCGTCGACTTCGCCGACGCGGTCACGGGCATCGAGACGTCGCTGTTCCTCACCGCCGATGCGGCGTGCTCGACGTGTCAGGGCTCGGGTGCCCGGCCGGGCACGAGCCCGACCACCTGTCGCAACTGCAGCGGTCGCGGCGTCGTCGACGACAACCAGGGCTTCTTCGCGATGTCGCAGCCGTGCCCGGTCTGTCAGGGCAACGGCGTCACGGTCGAGTACCCGTGCGACACGTGCCGCGGTACCGGAATCGAGCGGCGTCCGCGTGAGGTCAAGACGCGCATCCCGGCCGGCGTGAAAGACCGCCAGACGATCCGGCTGAAGGGTCGTGGTGGTCCCGGTCGCAACGGTGGCCAGGCCGGCGACCTGCTCGTCGAACTCAAGGTCATGCCGCACCCTCGTTTCGGGCGCAGCGGCGACGACCTCACCGTGACGGTCCCCATCTCGTTCTCCGACGCCGCACTCGGCGCCGACATCTCGGTACCCACGCTCAACAACGGCGACGTCACCTTGCGGATCCGCCCCGGCACACAGTCGGGGAGCCGCCACCGGGTGAAAGACAAGGGCATCGAGCGCCGGACCAAGCGCGGGACCGTGACGGGCAACCTGATCGTCACGGTCGACGTCGAGGTCCCGGCGGAACTCAACGATGCTCAGCGCGCCGCGATCGAAGCGTTGGCCGCGGCGTCGGGTTCCCCAAGGGCTGCGGCATCCGGCGAGCCAACTACGGTGGGCTCCACGGAGGAATCGGATGAGTGACCACAAGCTGAAGGCCGTGTACGTCATCTCGGTCGCGGCCGAACTCGCCGGTATGCATCCTCAGACGCTGCGGATCTACGAGCGTCGCGGGTTGGTCTCGCCAGCGCGGACCGAAGGCGGCAACCGTCGGTACAGCGACGAAGACATCCAGTTGCTGCAACGCATCTCGGAGCTGACCGACGAGGGGATGAACCTCGAAGGAATCCGCCGAGTGATGGCGCTCGAGGACGAGAACGCACGCCTACGCGCCGAACTCGACAAGGCGCGTGAGATCGCGCTGCACGCAATCCGCCGAGCCGAGGAGTCGGGCCCCTCGAATCGACGTGGCAGCGAACTCGTCCCGCTCAAGCAGGCAGTCGCGATCTTCGGCCAGCGCCCCGGCATCGTCGACCGCGATTGACCCGGCCCACACCGAACGCCCCGGCAGACCGGCGGGCGAGCGCGAACGGACCGGCGAGCGCGACACGGACGGATGCCCCGAGGCCGCAGACCGGCGGGCGAGCGCGAACGGACCGGCGAGCGGCTGGACAGCAGGACGCCGTTCAGCGGGACCGACGCGGTCGGAACCGTCGTGTGATCCGACGCATCGCGCCGGTGCCGTCGCCGGGAGGGATCTCGGGAAGCGGCGACACGGCCTCGATCGCCCACGGCCGGTCGTACTGGTCGCCGAGTCCGCCGGCGGTGGCCACCAACGTGTCGACAGGACGCAGTGGTCCGGCGAGCCCCGCTGCTCCGACCGCTGCGCCGAGTGCGACGACCTGGCGTTGGGTCGATCGGAGGTCGTGAGCCGGATACGACGGGTACGCCTCGCCGGCGATGTCGATCGTGGGACGGGCTGTGTCGATGTCGTCGCGCAGTGCCGTCGACATGACGTGGTTCAGTGCTCCGCCCAGGTCGACGTCGGACATCAGTTGGTCGAATCGCTCGACCATCGTCGGTTCGCTGCTGACGTCGAAGTCGGGGTGTCGACGCCCGGTCGTCGACACGGCGAGCGCGGCGACCGGGACCCGATTGCTGATGACGGCATGGTGCGAATCGCCTTGCGTCACCAGGCGCCGGAGGTACGAGGTCGCAGCGTCGGTGACGCGTGCCATCGCCATCGGTGACGGTTCCACCGTGGCGTCGACGAAACCGGCTCGCTCGGCGATGTCTTCGATGAGGCGTGCGAGCTCGTCGTCCCACCGGATCAGCAGCAGCCAACGTCGTGGGCCGTCGTCGATCACGACGGTCGACGAGATCGACTGCTGCAGGTCCAGGGTGGAGCGCAGTTCGTTGAGCTCGGGCCCCGACCGGCCCGTGACGTCCGATCGCTGCAGCATCGCGCCGGGCGGGAACATCGCGATGCGCGTCGGCGCGTCCGGCTCCCCCAGTTCGGCGCGCAGCAGCACGAAGGCGTCGAGCGCGGCTTCGTCGTTCGACAGGTTGATCGGGAACTCCGCGGCCGACGACAGGTGACCGTCGACGTCGTGGCCGATCACGACGCCACGGATGACCGACCCGGCGATCTCGATGCCGACGCCGGAGGTGGGCTCGATCACGGGACGAACCCCGCCGCGATGTCGACAGGCGGACGGTGCGTGGCGGGCTGGGGGGCGACGAGTGCGACGTCGTGCTCGATCGACTCCGACGGCGTCGCCAACTGCACGCGGCGGTCGTACGACGTCGACCAGCAACGACCCGCGACGCGATCGATGCCGGTCGGTCCGGGCGCTCCGAGGTGGATCCGGTCGGTCGAGTCGGCGACCATGCCGATCAGCCGGTCGCCCGTCAATGCCTGCAGACCGCCGACGTCGGAACCCCGTGTGGCGACCGCGACCATGTCGATCCCGACGCGCGCGCCGGAGGCGGCCAACTCGCCGAGCTGTCGGGTCGCTTCGTCGATGGCGGACGGCGGCAGCGACCGCGTGATGCGACCGATGTCGCCGATCATCACGAGGACGTCGGCACCGTTGCCCCGACCGTCGGCGACTCGGCGTTTCATCAGCGCGTGCAGCCCGGCCACGAGGCGGACGACGGCTTCGGTGTCGTCGGGTGACACGACCGACCCGGTGTGCGGGAGCGACCTGATTGCGCGTCGGCGTTGCGGAAGCACTTCGATCGCGTAGACGTGCAGGTCGTCGGGCGACATCCGGGCGGCGATCCCGGCGATGAGCAGGTCGAGCACGGCGATCATCCCCGACCGTGGGGAGCCGACGGCGAGCAGCGAACCGTGTGCCCCGGGCTGCCACCGGTAGATGTCGTTCTCGTCGAACTCGGGTCGGTCGAGGAGACCGAGTGGCACACCGCCTTCGGGGTGTCGGTCAATCAGATCGCGCGCATCGATGTTCGACGGGAGTTCCACCGGCAGCAGCGCGACCGGCGCGTGGTCGGGTGTCGTGTACCTCGCGTGGTCGGCGACGACGTGGCGGGCGACGGCGGCGGTTGTCGACGGCGCCATGCGTACCGCCCGATCGCCCTCGGAGGCCAGGCGTTCGAGGCGTCGCTCGAGGGAGGTCAGAGGCCGTCCGTGGGGAACGGGCGCCACGACGAGTTCGTTCGTGTCGACGCGAAGATCGCGTGGATCGGAGTCGGCCAGGTGGGCCGGTGTGGCGGCGAGGAACGGGCGCGACCGGGACGAATCGACGATCGAACCGCGGCCATCACGCCCGATCCGCAGCGTCGTCCCGGCGATGTCGGCGAGCGACGACGCCGACCGCGTCGCTCCGGCTTCACTCTCGAACTGGGACTCGGACTCGGACTCGGACGATGCCACGACGAGGTGGATGCGATCGAGTGACGAACCCAGTTCGTGCAGCCCACGGATGAGCGGGTCGTGCCCGTCGGCGTCGGGTGGCGCGTGTTCGATGACGACGAGCAGGTCGAGCAACGGATTCGCGGTGAGGACGTGGAGCAGGCGATGGATCAGTCGGGACGGCTCGACGCCGTCGGCGTGCGGGACGCGAGCGGCGATGTGCGGGATCTCGGCGTGCCACGGTTGCTCGTCGTCGGAGATCAACAGGACGGAGAGCGATGCGACAGGACGCTGGGAGACGGCGCCGAGGACGATCGCCGCCACGGTGACGTCGTGGTGATCGTCGTCGGCGCACACGACGACCGTCGGAGCCGATGGCGACAGTTCGATGATCGCCGGTCGTTGCGTCGTTCCTCCCGGCATCGCTCCCGCCGCCACGCGTGACCCGGCACCGGCCTCCGTGGCCGGTCGCGGGCGGGCCGCTCGGTCGAGGGTCTCGGTCCCGACCGCCACGTAGAGCCCGCTGCCTCCGAAGGGGACGTCGGGAGTGGCGAGGTCGGCGAGTGTCGGAACGGAGTGCGGACGTTCGGCGGCGGGGATCGATGCGGCGTCGAGGTCGTCGAGCGGCGCCAGGCAGCGGGCGACCTCGGAGGCGATGGACGGCTCGACCAGTGCCGGGCGTACGTCGCTGATGATGCGCGGAGGGCTGTCGTCGCGGAGGTGCAGGTCGGCGAGCGACCCGAGGAGAGCGGGAGCCGAGGGTGCCGGCGGTCGACCACCGGTGCTCTCTGCAGCCCGCTGCATCCCGTCGGCCGGAGGGATCTCTTCGAGCAGTGCCGTACAGATCCCCGGGGCCTCGTGCATCGCGCCGCACAGCGCAATCACCCGGACGTGTTCGGGCATCGCCGTCAGGAGTGGTCGCAGCGGCGAGTCGCGGCGGGTCCACAGCGACAGGTCGTCGATGATGAGGATCGAGAGTCGATCGTCGGAGCGAGCGACGTCGAGCGCAGCGCCGAGCGCCGACAGAGCAGCGGAGTCTCCGACCACGTCGGCCGGTGCCGCAGGACCGCAGCGGCGGGTGTGGGGCAGCCAGTGCGCCCAACCCCACGCCCCGATTCGTTCGACATCGGAGGCGATCGCGACGTGGATGTCGGCGGGGCCGTAGAGCGTGGTCAACTCGACGAGCAGCGCACGAGCGGAGGCGGCGGCGAAGCGCTCGGACCCGACGATCGCCACGCCGTCGTGGAGTCGCAGGTCGACCGTGATCGACGTGACACCGTTGCGGTGGAGGCCGATCGGGACCTCGACCGCAGCACCGTCGGCCGTGCGCTGCTGCCAGAGGGAGTCGCCGGCCGTCGCAGCGGCGCGGACGGCGCCGACGACGAGGGGTCGTTCGTCGGACCGGGGCGGCGGGGCGCGATGGAAGCCGATCACGCCGGACGCGTCCGGTGACCCCAGCACGCGTGCCGGGGGGTGCGTCGGGGCGCCGGCGGTCGAGGTTCGTGCGATCTGGAAGATCCGACCCCCGACGTCGAGGCCGTCGTTGGTCCAGAGGTGCGGACCGTCCAGCAGCTCTCGGCCGATCGACGGGACATAGGGCTCGTGATGCGACTCGACGCCGGGGCCGGGGACGACGTCGACGGTGCCCGATTCGTCGACCACGAGGTCGAAGGCGTGTGATTCGACCACTCCGCGCTCGAGTTCGGGAACGTGCACCCGCCGAGCTGACCCGATGCGATGGCGCCCGGCGGCGAGCGGGACGACACGGCCCGCACCGCGACCTGCGATTTGTAGGAGATCGACGACGGGGGTCGACTCGTCGAGCGCGCCGCTGCCCACTTCGGGTCGGGTGTCGACGAGTGAACCGATCCGGAGTCGGGAGTCTGCGAGCGACGTGGTCGTCGGGACGAGACGCGAGTCGAGCCGGGCCGTGGTCGGCGCAGCCTGACCGGTGACGGAGCGGATGAGGTCGGCCACGGTTGCCGAGTCGGGGACGGCGACGAGTGCGACATCTGCATCCCCGTGGGGAGTGCGCACGACGATGTCCATCGAGCCGATGCTAGGCGTTCGATCGGTATCCGCGAGCGGACTGGCTGCGGCGGCAACATCGCCTCAAGTGGCCCTGTCCACACACCGAAAACCACCAGGTGGGAGGCTTCACCACGGGACCGCCTCGGCAGGCCCGATCCGTGCGCATGGTGCGGTCGGACGCGCCAACGATCGTGAAGCCGTTCCGATCGTGATCGCCGACCCCGTTCCGCCTGCTGGCACGACTCCGACGACCGGCGCGACCAGTGACAGAGCCGTGGGTGTGTCGACGTCGGGCGTGAGCACGGTCACCTGGCGACAGACGCTCGCCGTACTCGTCGCCACGGCGGTCGTCCTGTTCGGAGCGGTCGTCGTGGTCCGCTCTGACGGCCTCCCGGCGATCGACGCTGCCTCCTCGCGCGCCACCCGCTGGTTCGTCCACGAACCGTCGGGAACCGTCGTGCTCATCGACGGATTCGGCGGTCGCGCCCTCGCCAGCCTCGACCTGGGCGTGTCGAATGGCAACCGATTCGTCGCCGAGGGTGCCGATCGCGCGTTCCTGCTCGACGACTCCTCGGGGGAGGTCCGCGTGATCGACTCGGCCGAACTCCGTCTCGGAGCGCCGCAGGGTCTTGCCTCCCTCGGACGCGGCTCGGCCGTGGCTCGTGTCGGATCGTCCGGCCTTCTCGTCGCCGATCCGTCGAGCGGCTCGGCCACGCTCGTGCCGACGGCCGGCGACGCAGTGGCGCTGTCCTTCGAGGCCGACAACGACCCGGGGGTCGACACGACCGACTCGGTCGCACTCGCTCCGGACGGATCGGTGTGGAGTCTCGACGACGGAACACTGCGTCGTGCCACGTCGCTCGTCACGTCGTCCGACGAACTCGGTCTCACCGACGCCGCACTGTCGCTCGTCGGCAACGAACCCCTGGTGGTCGATCGCAGCGGTCTTCGAGCACGATTCGGGAGCGGTGAGTGGGTCGGCCTCGACCTTGCCGGAGCCACCGACGGAAGCGATGTCATCGCGCAGCGACCGGGGCCGCAAGCCGAATGCGGCTGGGTCGGCACCGCCGACGAACTGCGGTGCGTCGGCGTCGACGGAGTCGTCGAACGAGCCTCGATCGACGGCCTCGACATCGGCGGTGGCGACGTGCTGGCGATCGCCGGAGATGCTGCAGCGGTCATCCGGCGCGGCCCCTCGGCCGTCGTGCGATTCGACTGGCGTGAGCAACGCATGCTGGATCAGGCAGTCGTGACCGTCGCCGGCGACACCGTGCTCGACGTGACCGCGACGACCGACGTCATCTGGGTCGACGACCGTGCCGGCGACCTCGTCTGGTCGATTCACCCCTGGGGCATCCAGGCGGTGCGCAAGAATGCGACCGGGCTCCTCGTGCTCGGCGAAGAGGGCAGCATCGTCGACGACGGCACCGGCGAGTCGGGTTCGTCGATCGGAACCGACGAAGGCGTCGTCGACGATGCTGCCCGAGAGCCCGACGACAACGGCATGGACGATCCACCGGTCGCCGTGGCCGACCAGGTGACTGCACGTGCGAGTTCGTCGGTGCCCGTCGCGGTGACGGCGAACGACTACGACCCGGACGGTGAACCGGTCGCTGTGGTGTCGGTGGACGCGCCAGGCCACGGCGACGCCGAGATCGGAACTGCGTCGACGGTGGTCTACACACCCGAGCCCGGCTACGTCGGGCTCGACTCGTTCGAATACACGATCGCCGACGGCGACGGAACGACGGCCAGCGCTGAGGTCATCGTCGAACTGCTCTCCGCAGATGCGAGCAACCAGCCTCCCATCGGCTCGCCCGATCGCGCCGAGACCGGCCCGGCGGTGCCGGTCGTGATCGACGTCCTGCTCAACGACATCGACCCCGAACGTGACGGTCTGCGGATCGACTCGTTCACCAACGGGCGCGATCTCGGCGTCGTCGGCGAGACCGTCGGACCGTCGGGCCTGCCGGCGCTCGAGTTCACTCCGGCTGAGGGGCTCGAAGGGGTCGTCACGTTCTCCTATCGGCCGCTCGATTCCCTCGGAGCCGTCGGCGAACCCGTCGACGTGACCGTCGAGGTGGCGCGCGCCGACGACGAGAACCGACCGCCCGTCCTCGCGCCCGACGCCGTGCGGACTCGACGTGACGTCGACAAGATCGTCCCGGTCCTGGCCAATGACACCGATCCCGATGGCGACTCGCTGATGCTGTCGGTCGTGGAGCCCTTGCCCGACGGACTCGACGTGTCGATCCAGGGTGACGCACTGGCAGTGACGGCTCGGGCCGGTAGCCCCGAGACGGTCACGTTCGAGTACCGGGTCGACGACGGTCAGGACCACCTGGTGACGTCGACGGTCCTCGTGGTCGTCATCGACGAGTCCGAACCGAACCGACCGCCGATCACGTCGCCCGACAACGACACCGTGGTGGTCGGCGAGACGATCGCGATCGACGTGACCGCCAACGACACCGACCCCGATGGCGACCCACTCGTGGTCATCGCTGTCACGTCGCCCGAGCGCAGCGGCACGGCGGCCAACGCCGGACAGAACCTGGTGTCGTTCACGGCATCGTCGATCGACGAAGACACCGACTCGACGGTGCGATTCTCGTACACCGTGTCGGACGGCAACGGCAACACGGCGGTCGGCGACGTCTCCGTGACGGTCCTCGCGGAACCCCTGCGCGCCGCGCCGCTCGCCCGCAACGACGCGACGTTCACGTTCGTCGACGAGCCGGTGACGATCGACGTACTGCGCAACGACCGCGACCCGTCGGGGGAGCGGCCCGTCATCGTCGGGACGCCGGGCTGTTCGGCCGGCAGCGCCATCGTGACCGCCGACGGCCAGGTCCGCTACGACCCTCCGACCGGTGAGTCGGGTGCGTTCCGATGCGTGTACGAGGTCTCCAATAGCCAAGGCCTCCGCGACAGCGCCGAGATCTTGATCTCGGTGCGCGAACACACGGTGACCAACCAGGCGCCGGTCGCCCGCATCGACCTCGTCACCCTCGCCGTCGGCGAGACCGTCACCGTCGTGGTCACCGACAACGACACCGACCCCGACGGCGACGACACTCTGCTGCGAGTGGTGTCGTCGACCCGGCCGATCGCCGGTACGGCGACGCGCACCGGCAACTCGATCACGTACACCGCAGGCCGGAGCCCCTCGGTCGCGACGATCGAGTACCGCGTCGAGGACGATGCTGGCGCGGTCTCGACCGGGCGCATGCAGGTGCGCGTCATCGACACCCCCAACGAGGCGCCGATCGCTCGGCCCGACATCCGCCAGATCGAAGGGCCGGGCTTGGCGACCACGGTCAACGTGCTCGAGAACGACAGCGATCCCGACGACAGTGTCGGCGGGCTCACGGTCACCGCCGCCACACTCGTCTCGGGACTCGGCCGGGTGAGTCGTGCCGGTCCGAACGTGACGGTCACCCCGAACTCCGATTTCGTCGGGGTGCTGACGGCGACGTACACGATCATCGACGGTGGGGGAGCCACGGCGTCGTCGACCGTCTCGTTGACGGTCACCGCACCGAGCAATCGACCGCCCGTCGCCGGCGACGACAGCGCACGCGTCGTCAACGGGGCAGCGGTGACGGTGCCCGTGCTGTTCAACGACAGCGATCCCGACGGCGATTCACTTTCGCTGTCGATCGTGTCGGCCCCCGATCCGACGCTGGGTACCGCAACGATCACCTCCGACCGTTCGATCCGCTTCGCGTCACGCTCGGGTCAGAGCGGGACGGCGAACATCGTGTATCAGATCAGCGACGGCGAACTGACCGACACTGCGACACTCCGGGTGACGGTTCCGTCGTGCCAGGCCTCGCAGCCGACCGCGCGCGACGCCTTCCTGGAGACCGGGTACCGCCAGCCGATCGGCATCGACCTGAACGATTATGCCAGCAACGGTCAGATCGTCGACGTCGTCGGCCCGGCCAGCTATCGCAACGGGGTCTACACACCACCGGCGGGGGTCAACGGCAACGTGACGATCTCGTTCGGTGTGCGCAACGACTGCGACCTGCAGGCGAGTGCGACCATCACGATCGACGTCAACCAGAGCCCGGCGGGACAGAACGCCTCGCTCTCCGTCGGGCGCGGCGCGATCGCCGAACTCTCGGTCAGCCAACTGGCGAGCGACGACGAGCAACTCGTCATCTCGTCGGCGGTCGGCGAGCCCTCGTGGGTCACCGTCTCTCCGCAGCGGCTGTCGATCTCCGTCCCGTCCGACGCTCCGTACACGACGTCGACGTTCCCGGTCACGGTCACCGACCCCGGCGGACTCAGCACGACCGTCAGCGTGTCGATCACGGTCGTGAACGAGGCGCCGACCGCTCTCGACGACACGCTCGATGCTTCTCCGGGCCGTCGTTCGGCCGAGATCGTCCTGAACGACTTCGACCCCGATGGCCCGAACTCGGCGCTGCGCGTCCAGTCGATTCCGGCGAGCCTCACGTTCACCAACGGTGGGGTCGGTTCGATCACGCTCGAGAACGGACGCATCGCCAGCGTCGACCCGAAGACCGGGCGCGGCACGGCGACGTTCCGCTACACCGTCGTCGATGCCGGCGGAGCGGTGTCGGCGCCGGCGACCGTGGTCGTCACCGGCCCGTCGGCCACGCCGCCGACCACTGTTCCCACGACGCTCCCACCCGTCGTCACCACGAGCACGACGACCACGACCACCGTTGCGAACCGACCGCCGGTGGCCACCGACCAGTCGGTCTCGGTCATCGTCGGCGTGGCGACGCCGGTGCCGTTGTCGGTGTCCGATGCGGACGGCGACGTGCTGCGGGTCGAGAACCTGAACGATCCGGCCGGCGTCGTGATCGCGATCAGCGGGACCAGCTTCACCGTGCTCGCTTCGAGCGCTCGGACCTCGATGGTCACCTACAACGTGACCGACGGTGCCGAGCGGTCGCGCACCGCGACGCTGACCGTGATCGTCACACCGGCCGCGACGACCACGACCACGACCACGACGCTGCCTCCTGTGACCACGACGACGACCACCACCGCGCCCACGACCACGACGACCGTTCCGCCGACGACAGCTCCGCCCACCACGGCCCAGCCGACGACCACGGCCCCGCCGACAACCACCGTGCCGCCGACGACCACCACCGCACCACCGGCAACCACGACTCCGCCCACGACGGCGCCGCCCACGACCGTGCCGCCTGAGAACGCCCCGCCCACCGCCGCGTCGCCCACGACCGTGCCGCCCGAGAACGCCCCGACTCCGCCCACCACCGCGTCGCCCACGACCGTGCCATCCACGACGTCCGTGCCGCCGACGACGATTCCGACGACGACGACCACCGCCCCCGGAAACGTCCCGACCACCACGACAGCGCCGAGCCCCACCGCGCCGCCCAACTCCGTGCCGGGCACCACCGTGCCTCCCAGCACCGTGCCTCCCAGCACCGTGCCGCCCAGCACCGCGCCTCCCAGCAGCACGTCCGTCCCGACGACCACCGCCACCGCCGCCACCGTCCCGACGACCACCGCCACCACCACCGCCACCACCACCGCCGCCCCCGCCACTCCCGGCCCGGACGACGCCTCGACGACGACGCCCTAGACCGGACGCTCGCGACCGGTGCGCCGTGCCGACCGTCGGTGGATTGCTCTGACCGACTGGACGATGTGCGGATGGCCAGCGTGGATCGAACCGGTGGTGCGGTCGGTACTCTGACGCAGTGGCACGCAGCACAGGGCAGAAGCCGAGTCCGATCGTGCTGGGTTGGCGGGAGTGGATCAGCCTCGACGAGTGGGGAATCGATCACCTGAAGGCCAAGGTCGACACCGGTGCACGCACCTCGTCGCTCCATGCGTTCGGGCTCGAGACCTTCGACCGTGACGGCGTCGGCTGGGTCCGCTTCGAGATCCACCCGTGGCAGCGGTCGGAGTCGAACTCCGTCGTCGCCGAGTCCCGCGTCGTCGACACCCGCCCCGTCAAGAGTTCGAGCGGGCAGGTCGAAGAGCGCCCGATCATCCACACGCCCGTCACCATTGCCGGGCGATCGATCGAGGTCGAACTGACGCTCACCAACCGTGACGAGATGGGCTTCCGCATGCTGCTCGGCCGCCAGGCCGTGCGAGGTCGCTTCCTCGTCGATCCCGGGGCCTCGTACCTGGGTGGAAGGCCGCCCCGAGCGATCCGACGACTGAATCGACAGGAAGCATGACCACCGACACCACTCCCACGGCGCTCGCCCCACGTCGACGATCACCGATCACGCTCGGCGAACTGACCGTTGCGGCGGGCAAGACCGGCACGGGCGAACTTCCCATCGCCCGGCTCGTCACGGGCACGCAGATCTCGCTTCCGATCCAGGTGTTCCACGGTGCGACCGACGGACCGTGCGTGTGGCTCAGCGCAGCGGTCCACGGCGACGAGATCGCCGGCGTCGAGATCATTCGCCGGGCGGCCGAACAGCTCGATCCGAAGAAGCTGCGCGGCACGGTCATCGCCGTGCCGATCGTGAACGTGCACGGCTTCCTCAACGGTGACCGGTACCTGCCCGATCGGCGCGATCTCAACCGCTCGTTCCCCGGGTCGGCCACCGGGTCGCTCGCCGCTCGGGTCGCCAATCTCTTCATCACCGAGATCGTGATGCGCTGCGACGTCGGCATCGACCTGCACACCGGGTCCGACCACCGCATCAACCTGCCCCAGGTCCGCGCCGACCTCGACGACCCCGACACCCGTCGCCTCGCCGAGGCGTTCGGTGCGCCGATCATGCTCCACGCCCGCGTGCGTGACGGGTCGCTGCGCGGCGCAGCCACCGAGCATGGCAAGACCGTCTTGCTCTTCGAAGGTGGCGAGGCCTGGCGATTCGACAAGCAGGCGATCGAGGTCGGCACCACCGGAGTGCTGAACGTGCTGAGCGAACTCGACATGATCGACTCACCGACCGATCGGTGCATCGTCCCGCCACGGACCAGCCGCAAGAGTTCGTGGCTGCGAGCCCGGCGCAGCGGCATCGTCGCGATGGCCGTCGAAGCCGGTGACACCGTCGTGAAGGGTCAGGTCGTGGGCGTGATCCACGACTCGGTCGGCAAGCGACTGGCCCGGCTCAACGCCACGCGCGACGGTGTCGTCATCGGCCACGTCCAGCATCCACTCGTCAACCAGGGCGATGCCGTCGTCCACATCGCAGAACTGGAAACCGTATGAAACTCGCCATCCTCTCGCGCTCACCGAATGCCTACAGCACGGCTCGACTCAAGACGGCGGCGCTCGAACGCGGCCACGAGTGCAAGGTGCTCAACACGATGCGCTTCGCGATCGACCTGTCGGGTCACAACGAACCCGACCTCCAGTTCCGTGGGAAGCAGCTCTCCGACTACGACGCGGTCCTTCCGCGGATCGGCGCCTCGATCACCTACTTCGGCACGGCGGTCGTGCGCCAGTTCGAGCAGATGGACGTGTACACGCCGAACACGGCGAACGGGATCGCCAACTCGCGTGACAAGCTCCGCGCGACGCAGATCCTGAGCCGTCACGCGATCGGGATGCCCGCCACCTCGTTCGTGCGCGACAAGAACGACGTACTGCCGGCGATCGAGCTCGTCGGCGGAGCGCCCGTCGTGATCAAGCTGCTCGAAGGAACCCAGGGAATCGGCGTGATCCTCGCGCCCGACACGAAGGTCGCCGAGGCGATCATCGAGACGTTGCAGTCGACGAAACAGAACGTGCTGATCCAGCAGTTCATCGCCGAGAGCAAGGGCCGCGACATCCGTGCGCTCGTGGTCGGTGACCGAGTCGTCGGTGCGATGCGGCGCACTGCTCAGGGTGATGAGTTCCGCTCGAACGTGCACCGCGGTGGGTCGGTCGAAGCGGTCACCCTCGACGACGAGTACGAGCGCACCGCCGTGCGTGCCGCGCAGATCATGGGTCTGCGCGTCGCCGGCGTCGACATGCTCGAGGGCAACGACGGTCCGCTGGTGATGGAGGTCAACTCGTCGCCCGGGCTCGAAGGGATCGAGCGGGCGACCGAACTCGACATCGCCGGAGCGATCATCGACCACATCGCGAACCAGGTGGACTTCCCGGAACTGGACGTCCGTCAGCGGCTGTCGGTGAGCACGGGATACGGCGTCGCCGAACTGCTCGTGCGCGAAGGTGCCGACCTCGTCGGTACGACGATCGCCGACTCGGGACTGCGCGATCGCGACATCACGGTGCTCACGCTGCACCGCGACAACGTCGTCATCCCGAACCCGAAAACGACACGCGAACTCGAGGCCAACGACCGCCTCACCTGCTTCGGCAAGCTCGAAGAGATGCGCGACATGATCCCGGCGCGCCGCAAGCGCCGTGCGAAGGTCCGCAAGCTCCCCGACGACGCCCTCCCCGACGACACCTGACCGCCGCCGGCGCACGGTTCGGCAGGCGCGGGTCGTCGCCCGAAGTGTGAGCCGCCGACACTGTTTCCGCGGCATGTCCCTCACACTTCCGGCCGAGGCTCGGTCCAACTGCGCGATGTGTGAGCGGTGGGCCGAAGCTTCTGGGCCCGTGGCTCACCCTTCCGGCGACGACCTCGCGGCAAGCGTGGGTCAGACGGGGGTGGCGGTGCGGCGGACCAGGCTGCGCGGGCTGAGTTCCCAGCGAGCACGTTCGACGCGCGACCGTGTCTCGGTCATCGAGGTCTCGACCGCTTGGAGGCAGAACGCGGCGTCGTCGGCGAGCAGTTCGATGCCGCGAGGCGAACCGAACGTGGTCATCGTCGCCAGGTTGGCGAGGCGATCGAGTTCGCGATGTCCTCGATCGAGCAGGACGGCGGCCTCGTCGACGATGTCGGCGTTGGTGTCGGAGGTGTCGATCGTGAGCCCGGCGTCGACCAGTCGGCTCGTCGCCACCCACCACGCACCTCGGATCCGGTCGACCGCATCGCCGGTGAGGTGACGTCGGCGGAGGCGTGCCTTGACTCCGAGGAGGGCGACCACGGCGACCACGAACGGAATCAACATGACGCTGGTGATCGCGACGAACTGGAAGGCGAAGCGCATGACGGTGGGAAAGCCGCCGTTGTTCGCATCGTCGTCGTCGAGCCCGGTCACCGACTGGTCGTTGCCCGTGTCGGGCGGAGGAGCGATGGGAGGTTGCGCGGCGGACGGAGTCTGCTGTTGCGGCTCAGGCGGCGGTGGGGCCGAGTCGGACGCTTCGATCTCGGGGATCGGGTCGAGAGCGACCCAGGTGCCGGCAACGCGTACTTCTGCCCACACCGCGGCGTCGTCGGACCTCAGCGTGGCGGTCGTCGCCCCGTCGGCTCGAGCGAGTCCACCGGGGTCGATCTCGAAGCCGGTGACCACCCGCGCGTCGACGCCGAGCGACCGGACGAGCAGCACGAACGACGTGGCGAACTGCTCGGAGTTGCCACGCTGCGTGTCGCGCAGGAATCGTTCGACCAGCGCACGTTGCAGGCCTCCACCGGTTGCGTCGGAGCGCAGGACGAAGTCGTCACGCATCGTCGATTCGATCGCCCGGATACGGGTGAGGATGTCGGACGACGAGTCGGAGCCGCCCGCGAGAGCGAGGTCTTCGGCGACTTCGGTCAGGCCAGCGGCGATGTCGTCGATCTCACGAGTGGAGGGCAGGGTGCCTTCTAGCGCGCTGGGCGCCGGCATCACGGTCGACGTGAGTTCGATGACTCGACCATCGTCGGGGCGATCGGTGAGCCGGACGATGTTGCGCTGCGCGTCGGTCTCGATCGGGGCGCTCACGATCGACACCTCACCCGGAAGCGGGACGAGTTGCAGGTTGGGGTCGAGGAAGCTGACCGTCATCGACATGGTCTCGTCGGTGTCGGCAGCGAGGCGGCGACCGATCGGACGCAGTGTGAGGTCGGGAGACCAGCGCGTGCCGTCGTAGTCCTCGAGCGCCGCAGTGCGCCACCGGAGGGGCCGGGCGGTCTCGGAGGAGATGATCGTGATCTCGTGCAGGTCGACCGGAGGGTCGATGGCGCGAAGTGCGAGCGACGCCTCGATCGGATCGAGCAGCGCCGCGATGGTCGCCGGTGGGTCGTTGCGGCGCGGGTCGGCACGGTCGGTGAGAACCAGTGGGCTCGCCAGCCCAGCCGCGATTCCGATCGCGAGCAGACCGACGGGGAGCAGGCGTCGCTCACCACGCAGCAGCGTGATGCGCTCGGCGAGGCCGGTGTCGCCGTCGGGTCGGAGCGCAGCGAATCCGATCGCGAGGATGGCGAGCGGGATCAGCCATGCCGGCCGGGCACCGAGCGGAGCGCTGAGGGCGATCACCGACCCGTGCGCGATGGCGATGGGTGTGAGCGGCGCCAGGTGGAATCGCGTACTCCGTGCGAGCAGGCTGGCGACCGCCGTTGCGACGCCGAGCGCGATGACGACGGTTCCGACCAGGTCGGGGAGGTCGGGGCTCGGCCAGTCGGTCGTGAGCAGTCGTTGTGGGCCGGCGACGAACGAGGTGACGACGTCACCGATGTCGCCTCCGTGCGCGAGGACCACGGCTGGCGCCGATCCGACGACGGACAAGAACCCTGCGGTCAAGCGCGTCGGCCAACGGCGTCCGATCGCGACGACGGCGGTCAGGCCGACCATCACGGGTGAGATCAGCATCCACCAGACGCGCTCGTCGAAGATGTCGCCGGCGGCGAGTGCCACCACGAGCATCATCGCGACGACGAGCCCGATGCGGACGACGAACAGCGCGTTCGACGGCGTCACCGTGCGCACACCTCGCGCCGGGTCGCGTCGACCGGTCGCCGACCGCCGTTCGCCGGTTGAGGTGTCGGCGGGTGTCGAGTCGAGTGTGTCCGGGACGTCGTGGTCGAGGACGGCGGTGCTCACGATAACGACCTCCAGCCCTTCACGAAGTCGGGCGCGTCGTGTGCTGCCAGCGCGATGTGGCCACCGGCCTCGGCGCCCTCGCCGACCCGCACGGTGACCATGCGGTCGTTGCTCGTCACCCGACTGCTCGGCCCGTCGGGGCCGGTGACGAACAGGATCGACGTGTGATCGAAACCGTTGGCGAACAGGGTCGCCAGATCCAGTGGGGAGTCGCTGCTGCGTTGGAGCGGCGTGAGCAGATCGAGCACTTCGGCTTCGCTTCGCAGCGGTTCAGGACGACCGGGATGTTCGCGATCGGTACTGCGCACGACGACGTCGAGCCCACTGCGCAGAGCGTGGACGGCGAGCGTGGCGGCGACGTCGACGGCTTCCTCGAAGTCGTCGTCCGTCCCGATCGCGCTCCCGGTGTCCACCACGACCGTGAACTCGGGCCGTCGGACCTCGACGTTCTCGCGGACCATCAGCGTGCCCGTGCGTGCCGTGGTCGGCCAGTGGATCAGCCGTGGGTCGTCGCCTGCCACGTACTCACGCATCGAGACGAAACCCGACATGGGGTCGGAGGCTGCGCGCCGGATGACCGATTCGTTCTCGACGATGCGCGACGCGCCCTCGGTGCCGGAGAGGTCGTAGATCTTCGGGTGGACGGTGACGAAGTTCTGCTGGTCGCCCTGACGGCGCCAACGGCCCACTGCGAGGAAGAACGGATCGACCTTCTCGATGTCGAGCGGCCCCACTTCGAACACGCCGCGTCGTCGGGTGGGGATCGACGCCGGGACGTCGAGGAGTTCGCCGGGGGAGACCGACGAGACGGGAATCGTGATCGTCGCGTCGTCGCACTGGTCGATGACGGTCGCGCGCGACGAGCGGTGACGGGTGGCGTTCGAGACGCGATACACGACGCGGACCGGATCTCCGCGCGGCACGCGGACGGTCATGAGGCGCCGCTCGACCTTGGAGCGCACCGACCGCCGGGTGATCAGCACCGCCAACATCAGCACGAGCGCGATGCCGAGGGAGGCGACGACGAGTTCTTCGTAGTTCAGACGCAGGCCGAGGAAGAACATGACCAGCGCTGCGACGATCGCACCGAGGCCCGATCGGGTCAGCACGTCAGGCTCCGCTGGTACGGGGGACCGGAACGGTGTCGGTGATGTCGGCGAGGAGGGTCTCGACGGTCACGCCGCGCAACTCGGCTTCGGGAGCCAGTGCGATGCGATGGCCGAACACGGGAGCGACGAGCAGCTTGACGTCGTCGGGAGTGACGAAGTCGCGGTCGTCGGTCGCAGCGAACGCACGGGCGACACGCAGCAGCGCGAGCGTGCCACGAGTCGAGACACCGAGGCGCAGATCGGGATGACGGCGCGTCGCGGCGGCGATCTGCACGATGTAGTCGTGGATCGATCGAGTGACGTTGACCCGGTCGATCTCGTTGATGACGCTGTCGAGCTCGACCGTGTCGGTCACCGGTTCGAGTTCGTCGTGGTGACGAGTGCGGGTGTACGTCTCGAGGATGTCGACCTCGGTGTCCTGGTCGGCGTACCCGAGGCTGAGCCGCATCGTGAATCGGTCGAGTTGTACGTCGGGGAGCGGGAACGTGCCTTGGAAGTCACGGGGGTTCTGCGTGGCGATGACGAAGAACGGCCGCGGCACGGGGCGGCTGGTGCCGTCGGCGGTGACCTTGTTCTCCTCCATCACCTCGAGGAGTGCGGATTGGGTCTTGGGACTGCCGCGGTTGATCTCGTCGCCGATCAACACGTTCGTGAAAACCGGACCCTCGCGGAAGTTGAACTGACTGCTGCGCTGGTCGAACACCATGACGCCGGTGATGTCGGTGGGAAGCAGGTCGGGCGTGAACTGGACGCGCTTCCAGCCGCCGGCGATCGAGTTGGCGATGGCCTTGGCCAGGCTCGTCTTGCCGGTTCCGGGGACGTCGTCGAGGAGCAGGTGGCCCTCGGTGAGCAGGCAGCAGAGGGCCAAACGGATCTCGTGGCGCTTGCCCCGCAGGACGCGGTCGACGTTGTCGACCAGTGCGCTGACGACAGTGGAGGTACTGCTCCCGTCGGGTCGAAACGTCAATCCCTCCATCGTCACAGGGGATTCATCGGCCGAACGGGTGCGGTCTTGAGAGATCTTCTGGGTTCCTTCTGGAAGTTCGTCAGTCCCAGTCGATGCGGAGGTTGCGGTACGCGTCGCGCAGGATCGACGCGAGTTCGGGGCGGCGCGGGAGAACGTCGTCATCGCGTTCGATCAGCGTGATCTCGGGGAGCGGAACGCCTTCGGGGAAGGTGAGCACGTCGTCGAGCGGGTCGACGAACGCTTCGGCTTCGCGGCGAGCATGCTGCTGGCGTCTCTCGGCACGCCCCTGCTCCATCCCGTCGCGCACCAGTTGCAGGTGCCGCCGTCGCCGCGGGATGTCGGCGTCGTCACCACCACCACCACCACCACCGTCGTCGTCAGCATCGTCGTCTTCCGCATCGAGGTCGGCGTCGTCCTCGTCGCCTGCGGCCGCGTCCTCGTCGCCTGCGACGTTGCCCTCGTTGCCGCGCCAGACGTCGAGCAACTCGGGTTCGATCAGCAGTTCGTCGGAGAAGACGAACATCGTGGCGATCACGTGCTTGCACGCATGGCCGTCCCAGTTGTCGTCGTCGGGGCACGAGCACACGGCGTGGACGTCGCGACGCAGGGGCATGCCGTCGCCCGGCGTGACTTCGAGTGATGCGATGTACGGCGTCGCTCTCGACCCCTGGATCTCGCAGGTGACGATGCCGGCTTCGACGATGATGTCGCTGACCGAGCCGTCTTTCGCGTACTGCTTGCCCCGACGCAGACGACCGGGGTCGCTCATCTCGGCGGCGAGCACCTTCATCATCGTCGCCGGCAGTCGACCGGGCTGCTGGGCGCCGAACGGCTTGCGGGGCCGGGTCACAGATCGGCGTCCAGTGTGATGAGGTCGCGCAGTTCGTCGGTCGTCATCTCCGACATCCACGCCTCGCTCTCGGCGCCGGTACCGACAACCTGCTGCGCGAGCCGGCGCTTGTCGTCGATGACCTGGCTGACCTTCTCCTCGACCGTGCCCTCACACACCAGCTTGTGGACGTTGACCGTGCGCGTCTGGCCGAGTCGCCACGCTCGGTCGGTCGCCTGGTCTTCGACCGCAGGGTTCCACCAGCGGTCGTAGTGGATGACCTGGCTGGCAGCGGTGAGGTTCAGGCCGGTGCCGCCCGCCTTCAACGACACGAGCAGCAGTGACGGGCCCGAGCCGTCTTGAAACTGATCGACCATGTCGTCGCGCTTGCCGCGCGAGACGCCGCCGTGGAGGAACGGTGCCTGGAACTCGAACTGCTCCGCGATGTGCCGGGTGAGGAGGTCGCCCATCTCCCGGAACTGCGTGAACACGAGGGCTCGCTCGCCCTGGTCGAGCAGGTCGGTGACCAACTCGTCGAACCGGGTGAGCTTGCCCGAGCGCCCCGGCAGACGTGAGCCGTCTTTCAGCGCGTGGGCCGGGTGGTTGCAGATCTGCTTCAGCCGCATCAGCGCGGCGAGCACGAGACCGCGGCGACGCATGCCCTTGGCCTGCTCGGCGTCGACGAGCAATTGGTCGACCACCTGCTGGTAGAGGGTTGCCTGCTCTTTGGTGAGCTTGGCGTACGCGATCTGCTCGATCTTGTCGGGGAGGTCGGGAAGGAGCCGCTTGTCGGCCTTGGTCCGCCGGAGGATGAACGGCCCGGTGATGCGGCGCAGTCGGGCCGCGGCGTCGGCCGCGGCGGTCGTGTCGGTGGCTCGTTCGATCGGCGAAGCGAAGTCTTTCCGGAAGCGTTCGAGCCCACCGAGGATCCCCGGGTTGACCGCATCGAGGATGGCCCACAGCTCGCTCAGCCGGTTCTCAACGGGCGTGCCGGTGAGCGCGATCTTCTGGTTCGCCTGCAGCTTGCGGACCGCCTTGGCCGCCTTCGTGTTCGGATTCTTCACCATCTGCGCTTCGTCGAGCACGATGGTCGACCATTCGATCGCACCGAGGTGTTCGAGGTCGCGTGGGATCAGCCCGTAGGTCGTGATCACGATCTGCAGATCGGGATCGACGAAGAACATCTCGTCGGGGTCGGTGTGCTCGTCGGACGATGCAGCCGCCAGCGCCTTGGCGATCGTGCCGAGCCGCTCGTTGCGCTGGGCACCGTGGTGCACGGTCACGTCGAGCTTCGGGGTGAAGCGCTGCGACTCGGTGCGCCAGTTCCGCACGACCGAGAGCGGACACACGACGAGGTGGGGGCCCGGCCGCTCGACGAGGTGGGCGAGTGTCGTCGCCGTCTTGCCGAGACCCATGTCGTCGGCGAGGCAGCCACCGAGCCCGAGTCGCGAGAGGAACTGCATCCACGCCAGACCACGCCGCTGGTAGTGCCGGAGTTCGCCGACGAAATCGGGCGACTCGTGCACTTCTTCGAGCCGCTCGTCGGGCAGCCCCTGCAGCAGGCTGCGCACCCAGTCGGTGTCGCTGATGGGAGCGTTGTCGCCGGTGTCGAGGCCGTCGGTCGCTGCGTCGGCGCCGACCTCGACACCCCCGACGATGTCGCCGACTCCGTGGACGGTGATGGTCGTGCGTTCGTCGTCGGCATCGTCGTCGTTCGCCAACTGCAACAGTTGCAGCGGCGACACCTTCGAGCGCGTCTCTTCGAGCATGCGCATCTTCTCGCGCTTGCGTCGGAGTTCGTCGGCGTCGATGCGGACCCACCGGTCGCCGGTGTGGAGGAGCGTCGCCCCGGCTTCTTCCGCTCGCGCCAATTCGGCTTCGGAGATCTCCTCCTCGCCGACCACCAGCTTCCATTCGACCAGTGCCTCTCGACCGAACTGCTTCTTGCGGTCGTCCTGCGGAGTCGGTGTGGCCTCGCCGGTGACTCGCACCCGGTTCTGGATGAGCCGCTCGGGCCCGATGAGTTCGACACCCAGCTTCTCCAACTCGAACGGTGCGATGTCGATGAAGTCTTCGGCTGTCGCCAGGTCGAGCTCGACACCGGTCGGCTCGTGTTCGTGGGCGAGGTCGGCCATGCCGGGGACGACCTCGGCGATGCGCGCGACGGTGTCGTTGAGCATGTCGACGAGCGTGTCGACGTGGCGGTCCTCGCGGGCGACGTCGATCGCCTGACCGTTTCGCTCCCACAGGTCGTTGGCGGTGCACCACCGCATCGTGTCGACGTCGTCGACCAGTTCGAGGCGGACCTCCCACGGGTCGTGGGGGTCGTCGGACATGAGCAGGCGGACGCGCACGATCGCGACGGGTTCGCCGGCGAGGCGGCGGCGATGACGATCGAGTTCGTCGCGTAGTTGCCCGAGCGCGACGTCGAACTCGTCGGTGCCGCCCCGGATCACGTGATCGGGTTTCGCGAGCGCGCCGAACGTGGCGCGCATGACCTGGGTGGACGCCTTGCGCCCTCGGCCGACGTCGGCCTTCCATCCGCTCTGCGAGAGGTACGCGCGCGCCACGCCATCGACCATCAGCTGGAAGATCTTGCGGGTGTCGTGGCCCGACCCGGCCGTGCAGATCGCCGGCTGGGCTGCCTCGAGCTGCTGCAGGAGATCGTCGATGTCGGCGTCGATCTCGGGCATCCAGCGAGCGACGGTGAACGGTCCTTCCTCGACGATCACCGGCGACATCCGTCCGGCCGACACCATCCGCCGGGCCAGTTCGGCGATGCGCGCGAACCATGCCACCGAATCGGACAGGTACTCCTCGGCGGGCAGGTCGGACAGCCATACGGCGACACCGAGCGGGTCGAGTTGCACCGATGCGGCGTGCAGCGACGGCCGCTGCGGGACCTCGACGGTGATGCGTGCGATCGCTCCGTACGAGATCGGCGAGTCGTGCCACCCGTTGCGGACGCCGTCGGTCCCCATGGTGCGGAACCCTGAGTAGAGCCACGCCATCGAGGCGGTGTCGACGCCGTTCCACCCCCACACGTGCAGCGCGCCCGAACGCCAGGTGGCCTGGGCCACGTGCGGCGGCCGGTGTCGAGAGAGTGCAGCCATCGAACCGGTCATTGTACCGAGGGGGTGTGTCACCCCTCCCGAGCCACACCCCGAACGATTCGTGTCGGGCACCGATCGCTCGGATCTCCCCACTGGTGGGGGTGCGCCGTCGTACGGTGGCGCGATGGCGCAGAATCGGAGTCGGGCAGCGCGGGCGTCGCGCAAGCGTCAACGGCGGATGAAGCGTGTCGAGCACGACCTGTCGGCTGAGCAGTGGGATGCGCTGCGCTCGGCCTGGGGCGGCTGTGCCTACTGCGGTGCGATCGATCGGCCGCTCCAGAAGGACTGCGTCCTCGCTCTGTCGCGTGGCGGCCGGTACACGCTCGACAACATCGCCCCGGCCTGCGGTTCGTGCAACGCGAGCAAGTCGAACGACGAGGTCACCGGCTGGCTGCGCCGCAAGCGCCTCGACGAACGCGCCTTCCTCCTCCGCCACGCCCGAGTTCAGTCCGACCTCCGCACCCGCTTCGCCGGCACATCGTGACCCATGGAGATCGGTGTCAGACACCGATCTCCATGTCCTGTGGAGATTCGTGTCTGACACCGATCTCCAGGGTTCGGCGTAGGTTTCGGGGGTGGCGCTGGTGGACGAGCTTCCGTACGAGCCGTGGCGGCAGCGGGGAGCGGTCGTCGCCGGTGAGTTCCGGTGGCGACTCGGGGTGCACCCACTCGACCTCGCCGACTGGATCGAGTTCGGCACCGACAGCGATGGCCCCGACGGCTGGATCGCCGAGAAGCCAGGCCTCAACGCCGACCATCGCGATCAGGTCTTCGTCGCACTCGATGACGCCGAACCCGAATGCCGAGAGGTCTCAACCGCGCTCGCCGACCATCTCGCAACCCACCACCCCAGCCAGCCGCACACGCTCGACCCCGACCTCCATCCGCTCGACGCGGCGGCGCATCTCGTCGCCGAAGACCTCACCGTCCTCGTCGAGCGTGACGGTCAGACGGTGTTCGGCGCCGGCTCGGTCTGCTTCCCGAACCGATGGGACCTCCCCTCGAAGCTCGGCCACACGCTGCGCGAGGTCCACGAGCCGGTCGCTCAGCTCAACGAACAACTCGCGCCGGCGGTCGACGCGTTCGTCGATCGGCTGACCCCCGAGCGGTCGTACTGGCGCCTCGGCTGGGGCATCATCGACGTGCCCGACGGATTCGCCCCGCCTCGCCATGCGGAGACGCCGGCATCGCACGACCCGCGCGTCGACGACACGTTCGTCCGAGTCGAGCGTGAGACCCTGCGCCGGTTCCCTGAGACGAACTGCATCCTCTTCACGATCCGCACCTACGTCGCTCCGACCGGAACCGTCCTGGCCGATGCCGACTCGGGCGCCGCGCTGAGCAACGCCGTCGCTGCGATGTCGCCGAGCGTTCGCGCCTACAAGGACCTCGACGGTCACGGGCTCGACGCCGTCGGTGTGCGCCCGTCCGGAGATCGCGATCCGATGTGTCGATGACCACGACCGGCTCCACTCGGTCAGGGCTCGTGTGGCGAAAGGATCTGACGTCGGGCGGCCGATAGCCGCCGGGGGACCTTGGGTGCGATGAGCGTCCGAACTTGATATGCTGACACTCAACATTTATGAGTCGACAGAGAGTTCGGCTCGCTGATGAGAGAGGATGCGCATCATGGCGTTCGACCCGAAGAAGTGGACCATCAAGACCCAGGAGGCGTTCGCCGCCGCCATCGACGACGCGAAAGCACGCTCGAACCCCGAGCTGACCCCCGACCACGTGCTCAGCGCGATGATGCGCCAAGACGGCACGATCATCCCCGGCGTCCTCGCCAAGCTCGGCCTCGCACCGCTGATGCTGCGCAACGACTCCGACGAGCGCGTCACACAGCTCCCCAACGCCTACGGCGGCGACGAGCCGCGAATGAGCAAGGAGCTCATCAACAAAGTCGCCAACGCCGAGAAGTACCAGAAGGACTTCAAGGACGACTTCTTGTCGGTCGAGCACCTGCTGCTCGCCATGAACGACCGCCTCGACATGGGTTCCGAAGAGGTGATGCAGGCGATGCAGGCCGTGCGTGGCTCGCACCGCGTGACCGACCAGAATCCGGAGGAGAAGTTCGCAGCGCTCGAGAAGTACGGCGACGACCTCACCGCGCTGGCGGTCGCCGGCAAGATCGACCCGGTCATCGGACGTGACGAGGAGATCCGCCGCGCCATCCAGGTCCTGTCACGCCGCACGAAGAACAACCCGGTCCTCATCGGCGAGCCAGGCGTCGGCAAGACGGCGATCGTCGAGGGTCTCGCGTCGCGCATCGCCGACGGCGACGTCCCCGAAGGCCTCAAGAACAAGCGACTGATCGCGCTCGACATCGCGTCGATGCTCGCCGGCGCCAAGTACCGCGGCGAGTTCGAGGAGCGGCTCAAGGCCGTGCTCAAGGAGATCACCGACGCCGATGGTGAGATCATCACGTTCGTCGACGAACTGCACACGATCGTCGGCGCCGGCGGCTCGGAGGGAGCGATGGACGCCGGCAACATGATCAAGCCGATGCTGGCGCGTGGCGAACTGCGCATGATCGGCGCGACCACCCTCGACGAATACCGCAAGTACGTCGAGAAAGACCCTGCCCTCGAACGTCGTTTCCAGCAGGTGTACGTCGGCGAGCCCTCGGTCGAGGACACCGTCGGGATCCTGCGCGGACTGAAGGAGAAGTACGAGGTCCACCACGGAGTGCGCATCCAGGACTCGGCGCTCATCAGTGCCGCGGTCCTGTCCGACCGCTACATCACCGCCCGCTTCCTGCCCGACAAGGCCATCGACCTCGTCGACGAGGCAGCGTCGAAGCTGCGCATCGAGATCGATTCGCTGCCGACCGAGATCGACGTCGTCCAGCGCCGCATCCTGCAGCTCGAGATCGAACAGGTCGCGCTCGAGAAGGAGAGCGACGCTCTGTCGCGCGAGCGCCTCGACGCACTCCACGACGAACTCGCCACGCTCAACGTCCAGGTGACCGAGATGAAGTCGCACTGGGAGGACGAGAAGCAGGCGATCGACGCGATCCGTGCGCTCAAGGAAGAGTTGGAGATGCTGCGCACGCAGGTCGAGCGGGAGTCGGATCTCGCCCAGGCCGCCGAGATCCGCTACGGGCGGATCCCCGAGCTGGAGCGGCGGATCGAAGACGCCACGGTCCACCTCGACGAACTGCAGGAGACCAACGCCATGCTGAAAGAGGAGGTCGATGCCGAGGACATCGCCGAAGTCGTGGCGAAGGCGACCGGCGTTCCGGTGACCCGGCTCATGGAGTCGGAGACCTCCAAGCTCGTGCAACTCGAATCGCTGCTGCACCAGCGCGTGATCGGTCAGGACGACGCGGTCACCTCGGTGGCCAACGCGATCCGACGCAGCCGCGCCGGCCTGTCCGACCCCGATCGCCCGATCGGCTCGTTCATGTTCCTCGGCCCGACCGGTGTCGGCAAGACCGAACTGGCTCGGGCGCTCGCCGAGTTCATGTTCGACGACGAGCGGGCGATGGTGCGCATCGACATGGGCGAGTACATGGAGAAGTTCTCGGTGACCCGCTTGATCGGCGCGCCTCCCGGCTACGTGGGCTACGACGAGGGTGGGCAGCTGACCGAGGCGGTGCGTCGTCGCCCGTACTCGGTCGTGCTCCTCGACGAGATCGAGAAGGCGCACCCCGACGTGTTCAACACGTTGCTACAACTCCTCGACGACGGCCGACTCACCGACGGCCAGGGCCGCACGGTCGACTTCACCAATGTGGTGTTGATCATGACGTCGAACCTGCCGGGTGACCCGCTCGAGTTCTTCAAGCCCGAGTTCGTCAACCGGGTCGACGACATCATCCGATTCCGGTCGCTGACCGAGGCCGACCTGGCCCACATCGTCGGCATCCAACTCGAGAAGCTGAAGGAGCGGCTCGCCGACCGGCGACTCACCCTCGAGATCGACGAGTCTGCGATGGCGCAGCTCGCACGCGAGGGCTACGACCCTGCCTTCGGTGCCCGACCGTTGAAGCGGATCATCCAGCGCGAGATCGCCGACCCCGCCTCGGTGATGATCCTCGACAACCAGGTGGCCGACGGCGACACCATCACGGTCACCGCGGGAGCGACTCCCGACGATCCGCTCTCGGTCACGTCAGGACGCTGATCGCCACCCCGAGTGGCAGAGTGGGTGGTCGTCGGCGCGATCCGGAGCGGTCAGCGACCGATTCCTTGAGAGAAACGACCGATTCTTGAGGGGCTCTTGACCCACGCAGCATCGAGGTCGTGGCATGATGTCCTCATATTCCTTCCACTGGAGCCCCGGGCGATGGCCTGGGGCTCTTTCATTTTTTGACGGAGAGCGCGTCACTGCCGGGAAGGGCCGGGATGTGCGAGTGCGACGAGCTACCGGGTCGGGTGATCGCCCGGGCTGGCAGACCGGGTGTCCCACCTCGACGCAGTGTCGGGTCAGGCGGCGAGCTTGATGCAGCGCACGAAGCGTTGATCGGCGATGTCGATCAACTGCACGTCGTCCATCACGGCCTGCACGATGAACAGGCCGCGGCCGTCGATCGAGGTCGGGTCGTCCGGTTCGGGTTGGTCGAGCGTGCTGAGATCGGTGGCGTCGGAGACGTCGAGGACCCACTGGCTCTCCGAACGCTGGAACGCAACGGTGAGGTCCTCGGCGGCGGTATGTCGGATGACATTCGTGGCGAGTTCGCTGACGACCAACTCGAAGTCGGCAATCGTGTCCTCGTCGGCGCCGAAGTCTCGGGCGGCGTTGACGATGTGCCGGCGAAGAGTTGCGAGATGCTCGGCATCGGTCCCGACCGTGACGCGGAGTTCGATACGGATGTGGCTCACGACTGGCCTCCCGGGTCGGTTCTCGCTTCGGTCGAGCGACGCGGGCGGTTTCGGCCGACGACCTCGATCATGTGGCCGACGTCGGACATGTCCAAGATCTTCTCGACTCGACGTGACGGGAGCGAGATGGCGAACCGGTGTCCCGACTGTTGGGCGAAGTGGTGGGCGTCGACGAGGACCCGGAGCCCGCTGGTGTCGATGAAGTAGACGCTGGCCATGTTGACGGTCAGGTGTCCTGAGAGCAGGAGCGGAGTCATCGCCAGGGCGAGGTCGTCTCGGGAGTGTGAGTCGATCTCTCCGGTGACGATCATCGTCGTCGCGATCACTTCGATCTGGATTCGTGCGGGTGCGATGGTCATTGGTGTCCACTTTCTGGATGCGGGGTCCGTCCGGATGGACGAAGTGGGTGGGAGAGCTCGGTCGGTGTGCCGGTTGGTGGGGTCGTGAGGTGGGAGGCGGTGCGGACGAGAACAGCGGCCGCGGCGTCGTCGGTGCGCCAGGCCGTGTCGACACGACGGCGCAACATCTCGCAGACCGCGTGGATCTGTCGATAGGGGTCGGCAGCCTCGTCGTTCTGGCTGACAGCGAGTGTCCAGCTGATGTCGGACCGCAGACGCTCGACGCACTCGTCGATGTCGTCGGCCCGCGTCTCGACCACGCCGTCGGTGAAGCACGTCAGCAGGCTCCCTGGCCCGAACGGGATCGTCCGGCTGGTGTACGTGCCGAGACCGCTACCGAGTGGGGCTCCGAGCCCGCATTCGGCGACGACGGCTTCGTCGCCAGGCTTCCAGACGATCGGCGGCGGGTGGCCCGCCGATGCGATCGTGATCGTGTCGTCGGGTTCGAGGACCATGACGAGCGCCGTGGCCATCGGGCGGGGGGTCCGGAACCGGAGGTAGGCGTCGGTCATCGCGAGCGCCTCCACCGGATCTTCGAGGATTCGCAGGTTGGTCGACAGGATCTGGCGGACCTGGCTCATGCCGACGGCCGCACGGATGTCGTGGCCGACGACGTCGCCGATCACCACGGCGGTTCGGGTCGGCGAGATCGACACGACGTCGTGCCAGTCGCCGCCGAAGAAGTTCGTGCCGTGTGCCGGCTCGTACAACGTGACCATGTCGACGCCGTCGATGTTGTCGAACTCGATGTCGAGGAGCCAGTTCTGCAGTTCGCGAGCGACCAAGGTGTTCGATTCGGTCTGGACCGCCCGCGCGAACGCCGACGCGGCGGCCAGAAGCAGGAGACCGAGCAACTCGCGCTCGAGATCGTCAAGCCCGCGTGGTTCGCGCCATGCGATCGCGATGGAGGCCTCCGGGCGACCGGGGGCCCCGATCGGGTGGACGGACAACGCCTGCACGTTCGCCCTGTCGACGGCGGCGGCGACGGACGGCCACGCGTCGAGCTGTTCACGGCTCGTGAGTTCGAGGCGAGGAACCTCGCCGCGCAGCACGTCGCACAGCGGCGCCGATTGAGAAAGGAGGTGGGTACTCCAGCCGGCGACGATGTTCTCGGGCACGGAGGCGCCGTGAGCGATGTGCACCATCGGCGTCGCGGTGGAGTCACTGCGTTGTTCGACGAATGCAACATGCACGAAACCGGTCGTGAAGATGGCGGTGGCACCCTCGGCGATCACTCGTGCGATGCCGGCCCGGGTGGTCTCGGCGCTCGTCCGGGCGATCAGGTCGTTCAACTCGGTCCGGAGCTGACGTGCGAATCGCTCCCGGTCGATCTCGGCTCGCAGGGACAGCAGTTCGCGCGTCAGGTCCGTCACGTCGGGGCTGCCCCGAGCGATGGTCGACGACGACTGCATGTCTGTTCTTCGGCAAGAAATTCGGAACCTGTAGCAGAGAATGCGCCACAAGGCCCCGAGTTCCGAGAGCGTGTCCGGCTACGTCGTCAGGTCGTCGCGACGAGTGCCGGCGAGGTGGTGTACGTGAGCCGGAATCGAGCCGGTCGATCGCTCGTCAGCTCGAGCGTGCCTCCGTCGGCTTCGGCGAGGCGTCGAGCGAGAGCGAGGCCCCGTCCGTGGGCTGCGAGATGGTCGCTGGGCTGCTCGAACAGGCCGGCCACGGCATCGGCGGGGATGCCGGCCCCGTCGTCTTCGACCACGATGCTCGGGCCGTCGACCATCACAGCGAGGGTTCCGGCGCCGTGCTCGAGAGCGTTCTGAAAAAGCACGACGAGGATCTGGCCGACCAAACCGGGCGTGGCCTGGACCGGAGTCGCTCGGCCGGCGGTCACCACGACCTGGCGTCGCCGCTCGTCGTAACGCGAGCGCCAGTCGTCTGCGTGGGCGCCGATGATGTCGAGGAGGTGGACGCTGGACCGTTCTCCGGTGCTGCCGCGCCGGGCGACCGTGAGGAGTTCGTCGATCGTCTCGTTGAGTTCGTGCGTCTGTTCGAGCACGGCTCCGGCCTCGTTCGACACCTCCGGGTCCGAGTGGCCCTGCAGGAGTTCGAGCCGGATCGACAGCCCGGTGAGGCCGGTGCGGAGCTGATGGGTGGCGTCGGCGGTGAAGCTGCGCTCGGAGGCGAGCATCCGGTCGACGCGGCTGGCGCTCAGGCGCAGCGATCGGGCGATGGCGTCGATCTCACCGATCCCCGACGCAGTCGCCGGGGCGCTGAAATCGCCGTCTCCGACCCGCCCGGCGCTGCGTGCGAGGCGCTCGAGGGGCCGGGCGAGTTGGCGCGCCTGCACGGTGGCGAGCATCGCGGCGGCAACGACGGCGAAGGCGGCGATGACGGCGATCCGGAGGTAGACGTTGCCCCGATCGTCGATGTCGGTCGCAGCGTCGACCACGAGCAGAACCGGTGTGAGGATGACGGCCACCACAGCGAGGACGACGGCGATGGTGGACAGCACGAGCCGTCGACGCACGAGATCAGGCCTTGTTGGTGGTGAGGCTGCCGGCGAGTGAACCGGAGGTCGACTCGGATGCTGCGTCGGACGGGTCGTCGGTCGACGTGCCCGGATCGAAGCGGAAGCCGACACCGCGCACGGTCACGATCTTCGACGGTGGGTCGCTCCGGTCGAGGATCTTGCGACGCAGGGTCGATGCGTGAGTGTCGAGCGTGCGCGTCGACCCCCACCAATTCTCGTCCCACACGGCTGCCATGATGTCGTCACGCTTGATCGTGATGCTCGCCCGCCGCATCAGGAGTTCGAGCAGGTCGAACTCCTTGCTGGTCAGTTCGACCTCGGTCGTGATCGTGAGGTCGTTCCCGACGGCGTCGACCGCACCGTCGTGGCGGTCGGTGACGAAACAACGTCGGCTGGAGGGATGCAGTTCGATCCCGGCGCCGGTCAGCACGGCATCGGGAGTCGGGGCAGCGGTCGAAGACTGACCGGCGACTCGCAGGCGTGCCGCGATCCGGGCCATGAGTTCGGCGAGGCGAAACGGCTTGGCGACGTAGTCGTCGGCGCCGGCACCGAGTCCGACGATCACGTCGACCTCTTCGGCGCGAGCGGTCAACATGATGATCGGGAGCGCGAGGTGGTCCGCACGGAGGCGTCGGCACACGTCGAGACCGTCGATGTCGGGCAGCGTCAGATCGAGCAGAACGAGGTCGGGAACACGGCCGGCGACCGAATCGAGTGCGGGCTGACCGGCATCGACGTGGACCACGTCATAGGTCTCGGCACGCAGGACTCGGATCAACGGTTCGCTGATGCGCGGGTCGTCTTCGACCAAGAGCACGCGCACATCGTCCATGATCCGTCATCGGCAGATCGGGCGTGATTCTTGAGGAGCGCGAGACGAGTGGTCCGGCGGCGGCGGCGAGCGCGAACGTCAGCCCTGGCGAAGGCGCAGGGCGGCAGCGTGGGCAGGAAAGCCCTCGTGCTCGGCGAGCGCGATGATCGAGGGCGCCATGCGAGCAGCCGCTCGCGCGTCGGCGCGGGCGACGGCGGTGCGCTTCAGGAAGGTGTCGGCGGTGACACCCGACGAGACGTGGGCGAAACCGCTGGTGGGCAGCGACGCGGGGCAGCCGATCACGAAGTTTCCGGCGGCGAACGGCGTGTGCTGGCCGATGAGGATCTCGCCGGCGTTGACGAGGGCGCCGAGGACCTCGTCGAGGCGGTCGTTCTCGACCACCACCTGGAGGTGCTCGGCGGCGAACTCGTTGGCGACGTCGACGGCCACGGTGAGATCGTCGACCAGGACGCAGCCTCCGTTGGGGCCGAGTGATGCGCTCGCGGCCTCGGCGCGGATGCCCGGGAGCACGGCGAGCTGGCGGTCGACCTCGATGTCGACGGCGTCGGCGAGCGCAGCCGAATCGGTGAGCAGGACGACGGAGGAGTCGGTGCCGTGCTCCGCTTCGATCAGGAGGTCGGCCGCGAGAAGTTCGGGGTCGGCCGAATCATCGGCGATCATGAGGCTCTCGGTCGGGCCGAGCAGCATCATGGTCGACAGCCCGTGGCGCTGCATCTCGACCTGGGCGATCGTGACGGCGGGCGACCCCGGGCCGACCACCTTGCGCACCCTCGGGATCGACGCCGTGCCGAAGCCGAGTGCGGCGATGCCCGCCGGGCCGTTCACCCGGAACACGTTGCGCACCCCGAGCTTGCGGCACACGACGCGCACGGCGGGGTCGACCTCACCGGTGCTGCCCGGGATCGGCGGAACGACGAGTGCCAGTTGCGGCACTCCGGCGACGACCGCGGGGACGGCGAGTTGATACGCGACGCTCGGGTAGCTGGCCTTGCCCGACGGCGTGAAGAGGCCGGCCGAACTGATCGGGGTGATCTTCTCGCCGACCATCAGACCCGGCTCCGACTCGAACTCCCAGCCCTGGGCTCGCTCCATCTGCGCCTCGTTGAAGTCGCGCAGGTGGGTGATCGCATCGTCGATCGAGCGGTCGACGGCGTCGGACACGGTCGCCGAGTCGAGTTCGTCGTCGGTGACCCGGAGCTCGTCAGGTGTGACGTCGATGCCATCGAATCGACCGAGCGCGTCGCACACGGCGTCATCTCCGCGTTCGCGCACGTCGTCGATCAGTTCGCCGATCGATGTGCGCAGGCTCGGCTCGAAGATGTCGTCGAGGCCGCGGTGCATGAGCGTCGCTCGCGCCTCGGTGCTCATCTCCGTCCACACCTGACGCCGCATCACAGTCACCACGTCACGGTATCGGTCCTCGGTGGGCACCGACCCTGCAGGAAGCCGGCGGTCGGGCACATCCTCTACGTTGGGGAGATGGGAGCCCAAGAAGCACTCGATCGCGTCTACGCCTCGACGTCGGACCCCGACGAACAGAAGGCGCTGTACGACGACTGGGCGGCGTCGTACGACCATGACCTGGAGGTGAGTGGCTACGCGACGCCAGGGCGTCTCGCCGCGCTGGTCGACCAGTACCTCGACGATCGAGACGCGCCCATCTTCGACTTCGGGTGCGGATCGGGGATGTCGGGGCGTGCGCTCGCCGCCGTCGGGTTCACCACGATCGACGGGGCCGATCTGTCGAGTGGGATGCTCGAACAGGCAGGCCGTTCGAGCGCGTATCGACGGACGTGGCAGCTGACGGCGGGCGAACTCGCCGTCGAGCCCGGGGAGTACCGAGCGGTCGTCGCGTGCGGCGTCGTCAGTGTGGGTGCCGCTCCGCCGGGTGCCTTGACGCTCATCGCAGCCGCAGTTGCGCCGGGTGACCTGCTGGTCGTGTCGTACAACGACCACACGCTCGATGACGCCGACTACATGGCGGCGCTCACCGGCGTGCTCGACGACGGCTTCGAAGAGGTGGACGCCGAGCACGGCGTCCACATCGCAGCACGCGAGTCGACGTCGACGATCTTCGTCCTGCGCCGCACCCGCTGACCGCGCACCCGTCGCGGTCACACGGGCATCGGAGGGCATGTCGCTCCGGTATGGGGACAGACGCAGCGCAGGGTGGCGCCCGGGGTCCGAAAGAGATGTGGGGGAGGAACAGATGAACCGGCGGCGCACACACCCGACTACGATCTGCACACGTTCCATCCGCCGAAGCCTGCACGCCAGGTATTGGGAGCGTCATGCCAGTCACCGTCGTCATCGGAGCCCAGTGGGGTGACGAAGGCAAAGCCAAGGTCATCGACCTCCTGTCCAAGGAGCACGCCTTCGTCGTGCGGTACCAGGGCGGTCACAACGCCGGCCACACCGTCGTCGTCGACGGCGAGAAGTACGCCCTCCAACTGATCCCGTCGGGGATCCTGTACGACCATGTGACGCCGATGATCGCCAACGGCGTGGTCGTCGACCTGCCGACACTGTTCAACGAGATCGACATGCTGGAGGGGCGCGGCACGTCGTGTTCGACGCTGCAGGTGTCGAGCCGGGCTCACCTCATCTTCCCCTGGCACCAGTCCCACGACGCCATCTCCGAGGCGCTGCGCGGCGACGACAAGCTCGGTACCACGCTGCGCGGGATCGGCCCGGCGTATGCCGACAAGGCCCGCCGCGTCGGCATCCGCGCAGGCGACGCTCGGAACCCCTCGCGGTTCGTCGAACTCATCCGCGAGCGGGCGCTCGCCGAGAACAAACTGATCAGCGAAGCGGGTGGCGACGAACTCGACGTCGATGACATCGTCGAACGTTTCACCGCGTACGGCGAACGGCTCGTCCCGTACCTGTCCGACACGATCAGCGTGCTGCACAACGCGCTCGCCGAAGGCCAGCACCTGCTGCTCGAAGGCGCACAGGCCACGTTCCTCGACCTCGACCACGGCACCTACCCGTATGTCACCTCGTCGAATCCCACGGCCGGCGGCGCAGCGGTGGGCACGGGGCTGGGCCCGAGGGACATCGACCGCATCGTCGGGATCACCAAGGCGTACACGACCCGCGTCGGCGCCGGCCCGTTCGTCACCGAACTGCTCGACGACGATGGCAAGACGCTCGCCGAAGTCGGCCACGAGTTCGGCACCGTCACGGGTCGGCCGCGCCGCTGCGGCTGGCTCGACTGCGTGATGCTCCGCCACGCCGTGCGCCTCAACAGCCTCACCGAACTCGCTCTCACCAAGCTCGACATCCTCGACGGCTTCGACACCGTGAAGATCTGCACGGGTTACACGCTCGACGGCGTTCCCGTGACCGACTACCCCGACCAGTACGACGTGCTGGAGCGGATCGAGCCGGTCTACGAGGAACTGCCCGGCTGGAAGACCGACATCAACGCGATGCGCGAGCCGGGCCAGTTGCCCGCTGAGGCTCGGGCGTTCATCGAAGTCGTCGAGCGCGAGGTCGGCCTACCGGTCAACGTGGTCGGTGTGGGTGCCGAACGCGACGACTACATCATCTGGGACGCCTGATGATCCCCCGCTACAGCACGCCCGAGATGGACGCTGTCTGGTCGGACACCTCGAAGTTCGCCCGGTGGCTCGAGGTCGAGTTGCTCGCCACCGAAGGGCACGCCGAGATCGGCGTCGTTCCGCGCGAGGCCGCCGCGACCTGCCGTGCGAAGGCGCCGGTCGCCGACGACGCCTTCCTGCAACGCATCCTCGACCGTGAGGCGGTCACCGACCACGACGTGGCCGCATTCGTCGACGTCACCCAGGAGTCGATCGACGACCCGGCCGGGTCGTGGATCCACTACGGGCTCACGTCGTCCGACGTCGGCGACACGGCGCTCTGCTGGGCGATGCGCGACGCCGCCGACCTGATGATCGAGGCGTCGACCGAACTGATCGCCACGCTCGTCGAGATGGCGCGTCAGCACGCCGACACCGTGATGATCGGCCGCACGCACGGCATCCACGCCGAGCCGACCACGTTCGGCGCCAAGGTCGCGTTGTGGGCGCTGCAGGTCGACCGAGACCGAGCCCGGCTGCGCGATGCGCGCGAGGCGGTTGCGGTCATGAAACTGAGCGGCGCAGTCGGAACCTATTCGAACATCCCGCCGTCGGTCGAAGCCTTCGTCGGTGACGCGCTCGGATTGACCCCCATCCCGGCCACTCAGGTCGTTGCTCGCGATCGACACATGCAATTCCTCTATGCGTGTGCGTCGGTCGGGTCGACCTGCGAGATGATGGCGGTCGAACTGCGCCACCTCCAGCGCACCGAAGTGAGGGAGGTGCAGGAGGGTTTCAAGCCCGGCCAGAAGGGTTCGTCGGCGATGCCGCACAAGCGGAACCCGATCTCGGCCGAGACGATCAGCGGCCTGTCTCGCGTGATCCGAGGCAATCTTTCCGCCGGAATGCAAGATGTCGCTTTGTGGCATGAGCGAGACATCTCCCATTCGTCGGTCGAGCGTGTGATCCTGCCCGACTCGTCACAATTGGCGTTGTATGTGATGCGGCGACTCCGGCGTCTGCTGACCGGTCTGGTCGTCATGCCGGAGCGGATGCAGGCCAACCTCGATGCCAGCCATGGTCTGGTGTTCAGCCAACCGGTCTTGCTGTCGCTCGTCCACGGCGGGGCGACGCGGGACGATGCATATCGCATCGTGCAGCGCAATGCCATGAAGGCGTGGGACGAGGGTCGTGACTTTCGCACGCTGCTCGAAGCCGACGACGAGGTCGACAACTCGATGCTCGACGAGGCATTCGATCTTCGACGCAGCCTGGCGAACCTGGATCGCGTCTTCGCTCAGCTCGACACGATCGACGTGTGAGCGACGCTGCGAGAGGCGCAGAGCGGCGGAGCGACGCTGCGAGCGACGGCCGTCAGCCGCCGCGGCTCACGCCCGCCGCCTTGAGGACTCGTGCCTCGACGCCCACATCGCGCCAACTGGCGTAGGAGATCTTCTTCGCTTCGCTGTAACTGGCGGCGACGTCGATGAACGACTTCTCCAGCTGCTCCATGTCGATCGTGTCGGACAGAGCTTCCAGCTCGCGTTCCAGATTTCGCCGTTCTTGGACGAGCTTGAGTTCGTCCATCGGGCTGGCGTCGGTCAACTCTTCGGCGATCTGTTCGAGTCGCTGATTCACCGTTTCGGCGGTTCGCTTGCGGCCCCTCTTCGGCTTGGTGGCGCGCAGACCTTCGAGGTATTCACGCACCACTTTTCCTTCGGTTCGTCCTTTTGCCAACGCCGTCTTGTGAGCGGGAGACATTTCCTTCTTTGCAGCCATTTCATCATCGTAGCGCTCGTGTCATCGGTGCTGACTTCTGTCCGGTCATCGACAGTTGAGTTCACATCCTTTTGTGCGTCGGCGGCATGAACCCGACCATCGGTCGATCTCGGTGATTGCGTCTGCGGTCGCGATGGTGAACACTCGCGCTTGTGCGTGACGAGGCGAGCAATCCGATCAGCGTCTTCGAGATGCTCAAGATCGGGATCGGACCGTCGAGTTCGCACACACTCGGCCCGTGGAGAGCAGCGCGCCAGTTCGTTGCCGACCTCGTCGAGTCGGACCGTATCGGTGACGTGGTGGCGGTGCGAGTCGACCTGTTCGGATCGCTCGCGAAGACGGGCCGGGGCCACGGGACCGGCATCGCCACGATGATGGGTTTGTGCGATCACGACCCCGAGACGTGCGACGTCGACATCGTGCAGCAACTCGGACCCGCGGTCGCTGCGTCCGGCGAACTGATCCTGGGTGGGGTGCGATCCGTGCCGTTCGTGCGTGACCGCGACGTCGTGTTCGACGCGTCGATCACCCTCGACGGTCATCCCAATGCCGTTCGCTTCACCGCCACGACCGAGAACGGCGACGTCGCCGAACAGACCTGGTTCTCGGTCGGCGGCGGCTTCATCGTGCAGGAGGGCGACGAGATCGACGACCCCGCCGTGGCGCTCGCGGTGCTCCCGCACCCCGTGGCCACCGCCGACGAGATGTTGGCCTGGTGCACCAGCCACGACATCTCGATCGCCGAACTGGTCCGACGCAACGAACGGGTCCATCGTGACGATGCCGAGATCGACCGAGACCTGCTCCGTCTTCGCGACGCGATGCTCGAGTGCGTGTTTCGCGGCCTCTCGACTCGCGGGACACTGCCGGGAGGTCTCGGGGTGAGCCGGCGCGCACCGGACCTTCATCGCTCGCTCGTCGGTGAGGCGACGGCTCACGCCAGCGCCTCGGCGTGGCTCGATGTGCTGTGCACCACCGAGTTCGGGTTCGACGACACCGTGCGACTCGTGAGCCTTCTCGCGCTCGCCGTCAACGAGGAGAACGCGGCATTCGGTCGAGTCGTCACCGCGCCGACCAACGGTGCTGCCGGAGTGTTGCCGGCCGTGCTGTTCCACCACCTGATGTCGGTCGACGGGTCTGCCGACTCGGCGGCCCTGGACGCCGAGTCGATTCGCTTTCTCCTGATCGCCGCCGACATCGGTGCGATCTTCAAGAAGGGGGCGACCATCTCGGCGGCGATGGGCGGCTGTCAGGCCGAGATCGGGGTGTCATCGGCGATGGCGGCTGCGGCGCTCACCGAGTGTCGGGGCGGGTCGGTCGCGCAGTCACTGATGGCCGCCGAGATCGCGATGGAGCACCACCTCGGCCTCACGTGCGATCCGATCGGGGGGCTGGTGCAGGTGCCGTGCATCGAGCGCAATGCGATGGGGGCGATGAAGGCGATCTCGGCGGCGCACCTCGCGATGGCGAGCGAACCGCACCTGGCGCGGGTGTCGCTCGACGACGTGATCGACACGATGTGGTCGACGGCTCTCGACATGAGCGCCAAGTACAAAGAGACCGCCGAGGGCGGCCTGGCGACTCGGATTCCCGTGTCGGTCGTCGAGTGCTAGAACCGACGGCGTGAGCGAACCCCGCGATCCCAGCGATTCCGACCCGAGCCTGCCCGCCCTCAGCCCGATACTCGAACGACTGCGCCAGCACGTTCTCGAACACTCGGTCAAGACCGGGGAGTTCACGCTCAAGTCGGGTGCCACGAGCAACTGGTTCCTCGACGCCAAGCAGACGGCGTGTCGCGCGGACGGAATCATCGCGGTCGCCGATGCCGTGGTCGAGGTGTTCGGTGACGAACTCGCGACGATCGACGCGATCGGTGGGCTCACCCTCGGCGCCGACCCGATGGCCTATGGAGTCGCCGCAGTGCTCGGCACGCGAGGGTTCGACCTGCGCAGCTTCAGCGTCCGCAAGGAGCCGAAGCTCGGTGGCATCACCGGCCGCATCGCAGGGGCACTCCAGCCCGGTGACCGTGTGCTCGTCACCGAAGACACCACGACGCGCGGCACGTCACTCATCGAAGCGGTCGACCAGATCGAGGCGTTCGGAGCCCAACCGGTGTACATGAGCGTCGTGGTCGATCGCGGCGGAACCTGCGCCGCCATGGCCGCTGACCGCTCGATCGACTACCGGCCGTTGCTCACCGCACCCGACCTGGGGTACGGATTCGGCACCTGAGGTCAGGCGCCGAGCCGACGAAGATCCGACAGGATCAGCCGGGCGAAATCGGTCGATTCGAGCGGCTCGGAATAGAGGAAGCCCTGCACGTAGTCGGCGTCCATCTCGGCGAGTTGGCTCAACTGCGTCTCGTCTTCGACGCCCTCGACCACCACCTTCTTCCCGAGATCGTGTGCCAGGCCGATGATCGCCGACACGACGGCGCGGTCCTCGCTCGACCCGCTGAGGTCGGCGATGTACGAGCGGTCGATCTTGATCGTGTCGAAGGGGAGTTGGCGCAGATAGCTGAGCGGCGAATACCCGGTTCCGTAGTCGTCGAGAGCGATCCCGATGCCACGTGACGAGAGGTCGTCGAGGGTGGCCGACGACCGTTCGGGGTCGGCGAGCAACGACGCTTCGGTGACCTCGAGGCTCAGCTCGTTCCCGGCGCACCCGAACTCGTCGAGGAGGTCGCCGACCCGATCGGCGAACCCGGGGACGAGCAGCTGTGCCGACGCGAGGTTCACGGACACGAACTCGATCCCGGAGAGCATTCCCGAATTCCTCCATGCCACGAACTCGGTCAGCGCGTGGCGCAGGACGGCGAGCCCGATGTCGATGACGAGCCCGGCCTCCTCGGCGACGGCGAGGAACCGATCGGGTGCAAGGGTGCCCTGCGTCGGATGATGCCAGCGAGCGAGCGCCTCGGCGCCCACGATCGCCCCGGTGCGCACGTCGACGACGGGTTGGAAGTGGGCGTCGATCTCGTGCTCGGCAATCGCCCGCCGCAGTTCGATCTCGGTGTTGAGCCGGACGATCGTGCCGGTGCGGAGTTTTTCGCTGTAGAGCTCGACGCATCCGCCGCCCCGGCTCTTCGCCTGGTACATCGCGACGTCGGCGTCGCGCAGGAGCGACACGGATGAGGCCGCTGGAGTCGAGGCGATCGCGATGCCGATACTCGACGACACGACGATCTCGCGCTGCTTGACGACGCACGGGACGCTGAGCGACTCGAGCATCCGGTGAGCGATCGACAGCGCCATGGCCGGTGCGCTGACGTCTTCACACAGCACGACGAACTCGTCTCCGCCGAGACGTGCGACGGTGTCGCCGACCCGGGCGACGGCTCGCAGCCGATCGGCGACGTGAGTGAGCAGTCGGTCACCGGCGGCGTGGCCGAGGGAGTCGTTGATGTGCTTGAAACGATCGACGTCCATGAAGAGCAGTGCATGGACTGCGCCGCGACGTTCGATCGAGGGCAGCGCGTGTTCGATGCGGTCGATCAGCAGCGTCCGGTTCGGGAGGCCGGTGAGGGGGTCGTGGAGGGCTTGTTTCTCGAGTGCGGCTTCGAGCCGTCGCTGCTCGGTGATGTCGCGGAACTCGACGACGAAGCCGTCGTCCATCTTCTCGGCGGTGACCGCGAACCAGCTGTCGAATCCGTCGTGCGGGTAGAACAGATCCGACTCGTAGGCCTCCCCGGTCTCGACGACGCCGCAGTAGGCCTGGAACAGTCCGGAGTCGACGTTGCCGGGCAGTTCTTCGAGCAGACGCGCACCGATCAACTCGTCGACCGTGCGTTCGGTCAGCGTCGCCGCTGCGGGATTGACGACCAACCATTCGAAGTCGATGATCTCCCCGTGTTCCGCGCCTGGAAGCGGGTCGGAGCGTACGGCCCTGAACGCCATGATCGCCTGGTGTGTCGATCGGACGATGTGGGACAGGACCCGACGCAGGGCGAGAGGGTCGATGCCGTGTTCGGTGGAATCGTTGCTCTCGATCATGGGGCCCTCCTCGACGGACGTCGGGCGTTGGTGTTGGTTCGACCACGCTATGTCACCGGGTCGAGCGCATTGGGGATGATCGGTGCGCGGTCACTAGCGTCGAAAGTCGCTCGCCGCATGCCTCGGCACACAGCGGGTCGTCGACGGTGGGGCTCTGCCACGAGCCGACGCTGATCAGGGTCACGACAAGCAGGGGGAAGTACATGGAGAACTTCTGGCGTGCGGCGGGTGTCGCGCTCGGCAAGCAGTGGAAGGCGGTCTTCGTCGTGATGCTCGTCATCACCGGTGTGCTGGCGATCGGCGCATCGAGGATCGAGTTCGCGACGGGCCAAGACAGCTACCTCAACCCCGATTCGCAGATCGCTCTCGACAACGTCGCGTTCCAGGACGACTTCGGCGGCGAGACCATCATCTTGCTGTTCTCGGCCGAGGGCGACGCCAAGATCCCTGCGCTGTTCGCCGACCCCAACCTCGCCGAACTTCGACGCATCACCGACGAGATCACGGCGCTCGACGAGGTCTACTCCACGGTCACGCCGTCGGTGTCGCTCACCTACAGCTCGGCCCTCGTGGGCGGCGACACCGGAACGCAGGCGCTGACCGGCGCGTTGGCTCGCGACGAGGCCGGTGCCGACGTCCGCTCGGCCGACATCGGCATCTCCCTCGCCCGCCGGGGCGCAGCCGGGCCGCCCGACACGTGGACGCTCGACAACCCCGACTGGGTCGAACTGCTGATCTTCGGTAACGACGGCTACACCCTCGACGAGTCGGGCGCTCCGATCTCGCCGGCGATCGACGACCGCACCGTGCGGACCTCGCTGCAGGGCACGTTCCCGAGCCCCGACGCGTCGCGCATCCACCAGACGGCCGTCGGCGGCGTCGTCTTGAACGGCAATGCGTCGCTCGACGAACTGTCGGCCGGCACGAACGAGATCGTCGCCATCCTCGACACCGCCGAGTTCGACGGCTTCGAGCTGACCGTGACCGGCTCACCGATCTACCTCGGTGAGATCAACGACTACCTGAAGGGCGGAACGCTCACGCTCGGCCTCGCCGCCCTCGCAGTGATGGCGATTGTGCTCGGCCTGATCTTCAAGGTGCGGTGGCGTCTGCTCCCGCTGCTCGCCGTGATCATCGGCGTGATCTGGTCGTTCTCGTTGCTCGGCCTCATCGGGATCGACCTGTCGCTGGTGACGATCTCGGGTCTGCCGATCCTGATCGGCCTCGGCATCGACTTCGCGATCCAGATCCACAATCGCGTCGAGGAAGAAGTCGTTCTCGACAAGGATGCGCACCCGATCTCCGAGACGCTGGCGAACGTCGCGCCGCCGCTGATCGCCGCCACGATCACGGGCGTGCTGGCGTTCCTCGCACTGCGCATCTCGAAGGTCCCGATGATCCGCGACTTCGGTGTGCTGCTCGCGATCGGCGTCGTCGTGCTGGTCGCCATCGGCATCATCGTGCCGATCGCCGCGCTCGGGATCCGTGAGTGGACCGACCGGACCGACGAACGCGGTGAATCGGCCGTCGAGAAGTTGGTCGTCAAGCTCGGCGGGCTGCCGACTCGCCTCGGCCCGCCGCTGATCGTCCTCGCTGCCGTTCTGTTCGTCGGGGGCATCGCCGTCGAAGGACGCACCAAGATCCAGTCCGACCCGATCCGCTGGATCGACCAGGGCAGCCAGACCGTCACCGACATCGACCGGCTCGCGGAGGAGACCGCCTTCGCCTCGACGCTCGGTGTGCTCGTCACCGCGAACAACGTGTTCGACCAGCAGGTCATCGACCTGGTCTACGACTTCACCCAGGACGCCGAGGGGCGCCCCGAGGTGATCGCCACGTCGAGCCTCGTCGGCACCGTCGAGAAGATCATCGACATCCCTGGCGCCACCGCGCTCTCGCCGACCGTCAACGACATCCAGAACGCGTACGCCGCGGCAGTTGCCGACACTCCGGACATCGCCCAGGTGCTCGTGCGCCCCGACCTGACGGCGGCGCAGATCAATCTGCGCCTGGCCGAGGGCAGCCTCGAAGACCGCTCGGTGCTCGTCGACGCTCTGGCCGCCGACCTCGACCGACGCATCGACGCACTCGACGTGCCGGCCGACAGCATCCTGCTGACCGGGCTGCCCGATGGCCAGGACGCGGTCAAGGCGACTCCGGCGGGCCTCGCCACCGTCGGGATCGGGTTGCTCGAGAACCTCTCGGCGAACCGCGCCAACCTGACCTACCTCGCGCTCGCGCTCGCCGGGCTGTTCCTCGTCGTGCGCCTGCGCAGTGTGACGCGGGCGCTGCTGGCGCTCGTCCCGGTGATGATGGCGGTCGGCGCATCGTCGCTGTTCGTCGGCCTGCTCGGCTTCGAACTCAGCCCGCTGACCACGGTGAGCGGACCGCTCGTGATCGCATCGTGTGCTGAGTTCTCCGTGCTGATCCTCGGCCGATATCTGGAGGAACGACAGAACGGGCTGACACCGCGCGAGTCGACCGACACGGCAGCGAGCCGGACCGGTCGAGCCTTTTTCACCTCGGCGATGACGACGATCGGGGGCTTCGCCGTGCTCGTCGTGTCGCCGCTGCCGCTGCTGCGTGACTTCGGCATCATCGTGACGCTCAACGTCGCGATCGCGCTGCTCGCCGCCCTCGTCGCGATGCCGCCGCTGTCGGTGTGGGTCGACGAGAAGGGTTGGCTCGGCACGCAGGAGCAGGGCACCACCGGTCGGTCCGCAGCGCGGATGGCAGCCGTCGTGCCCGGCAAACAGTTGATCGGTGCCGTGGTCGGTGTCGTCGTGCTGGCCGGAGCGGTGGCCGCCGTCTACTCGACCGCCGATACGTCGTCGGGGTCGGCAGATGTGGTCGCCTATGCGGCGGTCCCGTTGCCGACGACGACCACCACGACGACGACCACGACCACGACGACGACGGTGCCTGGCGCCGAACCGGTCGACGATGTCGCTCCGGCGGGTCCGGCCATCGACCCGTCGACCTTCGGCGACGAGCGGCCGGCGTCGCTGGTGGGCGGGACGCTCTTCGACCTGTTCACGCGCGACGACATCGGTGTTGCGCCGAACGTCGCGAACTGCGCGATCGAAACGCTCGCATCGCGCATCTCCGACGACGACCTTCTCGCACTCGGAGCAGCACAGGCGTCGCCCGAGTCGGTCGAGTTCGTCGCCCCCGCCGCGCTCGACTGCGGCATCACGCAGAACCAGATCGACCGGTCGGTCGCCTCGCTGCGTGGCGAGGAGTTGCCGCCCATCGAAGAGGCGCCCGCCGAGCCCGACGTGGTGAACGAAGAGCCGGCGGCCGAGCCCGGGGCCGAGGGGCCCGAGATCGACCCGTCGGGCTTCGGTGCCGACCGCCCGGTCGATCAGGTCGAGGGCACCGTGTTCGACCTGCTGGTCGGCGGCGGTGATGCGGCGCGAGCAGGTCAGGGCATCGAGCCGATGGTCGCCAACTGCGGCATCGAGACGACGGTCGCCGACAACGGCCCGACGGTGCTGACCCTGTTGGCGGGCGGCGACCCAGGGGCCATCGAGCAGGTGAAGGCCTCGGTCGCCAAGTGCGGTATCGCCCCCGAGGTCGTCGACGCCGCCCTCGCCGAATTCACCGGCGCGTAACGTTTGGGGTCTGACCCGGGCCGTTACGTTTGCGTCAGCGGCTTGACAGAAACGTAACGTCTGGGGTCTGACCCGGGCCGTTACCTTCGTGTTCGCGGGGGCGTGAATGCTTGACTGGGCGGATGACCGCAGTCTCCCAATCCGTCCGTCTCGAGACCGAGAACGGTGTCGCCCTCGTCGTCGTCGACAACCCGCCCGTCAACGCCCTCAGCTGGCACGTCCGCCAGGGCCTGTTCGACGGGATCAACCAGGCGGTCGCCGACGGAGCGAAGGCGATCGTCGTCATCTGTGACGGGCGCACCTTCATCGCCGGTGCCGACATCAGCGAGTTCGGCGGCGACGTTCCCGAGGCCGCCGGACTGCAAGAAGTACAGGCAGCGATGGAGGACGCACCGATTCCCGTGATCGCCGCGATCCACGGCACCGCACTCGGAGGCGGCCTCGAAGTCGCACTGTGCGCGCACTACCGGGTCGCCGTCACCTCGGCGAAGTTCGGCTTGCCCGAGGTCAACCTCGGCCTGCTGCCCGGCGCCGGTGGCACGCAGCGCCTCCCGCGTCTCGTCGGTGTCCCCCAGGCACTCGAGATGATGACGACGGGTCGCCACATCAGCAGTGGCGAGGCGAAGGACGGCGGCCTCGTCGATGACGTGGTCGACGGTGGACCCGACGAACTGCGCACCGCCGCGATCGCGTTCGCCGAGAAGGCCGTGGCCGACGGACTGCCGCTCGTGCGTGTGCGCGACCGCGACGAACTGGTCGAAGCTCACCGTGGCGACGACGCGATCTTTGCCGACTTCCGTGCGGGCATCGCCCGCAAGACCCGTGGCTTCCTCGCTCCCGAGTACAACATCCGCTGCATCGAGGCCGCCGTCAACGAGCCCTTCGACGAGGGCATGAAGACCGAAGGCAAGCTGTTCATGGAGCTGATGACCGGCCCGCAGTCGGCCGCGCAGCGCTACTACTTCTTCGCCGAGCGCGCCGCGAACAAGATCCCCGACATCGCCAAGGACACGCCGCTCATCGACGTGCAGAAGGTCGGCGTCCTCGGTGCCGGCACCATGGGTGGCGGCATCACGATGAACTTCGTCAACGTCGGGATCCCGGTCACCATCGTCGAGCGCGACCAGGAGTCGCTCGACCGTGGCCTCGCCGTCGTGCGCAAGAACTACGAGCGCTCTCGTTCGACCACGCCCGAGCAGGTCGAGGAGCGCATGGGCCTGATCACCGGCTCGACCAGCAAGGCCGACTTCGCCGACTGCGACATGGTCATCGAGGCCGTCTTCGAGGACATGGAGCTCAAGAAGTCGATCTTCAAGGAGCTCGACGAGATCTGCAAGCCGGGCGCGCTGCTCGCATCGAACACCTCGGCACTCGACGTCAACAAGATCGCCGAGGTCACGAGCCGCCCCGACAGCGTCATCGGCATGCACTTCTTCAGCCCGGCCAATGTCATGAAGCTGCTCGAGAACGTGCGCGGCGACAAGTCCTCCGACAGCGTCGTCGCCACCACCATGGCGCTCGGCAAGAAGATCAAGAAGGTCTCGGTGATGGTCGGCGTGTGCCCCGGCTTCGTCGGCAACCGGATGCTCTTCATGCGCGGCGCCGAGGCCGAGCGGATGCTGATGGAAGGGGCGACGCCCGCCCAGATCGACAACGTGCTCTTCGAGTTCGGCTTCCCGATGGGTCCGTTCGCCATGAGCGACCTGGCCGGCCTCGACATCGGATGGAAGGAGGAGACCTCGTCGTCGTCGACCGTGCGCGAGATCCTGTGCGAGAACGGTCGTCGCGGCCAGAAGAACGGCCAGGGCTACTACACCTACGACCCCGACACCCGCGCCGCCACCCCCGACCCCGAGGTCGAGCAGATGATCAAGGACTTCGCGGTGAAGAACGGGCACGAGCAGCGCGACGTGACCGATCAGGAGATCCTCGAACGTCTGCTGTACCCGATGGTCAACGAAGGCGCCAAGATCCTCGAGGAGAAGATCGCGATCCGCGGCAGCGACATCGACGTGGTCTGGGTGAACGGCTACGGCTGGCCCGTCTATCGCGGCGGTCCGATGCACTGGGCCGACTCGGTCGGGCTCGCCGAGATCGTCTCGAAGATCGAGGGCTACAGCGAGTCACTCGGCGGCAAGCACTGGGATCTGAGCCCGCTGCTGAAGTCGCTCGCCGCCGACGGTGGCCAGCTCCAGACCCACGCCAGCTGACGGGCGCGCTTGCGCAGGTCGCTCAGGCGACCAGATGCTGCGGAATCGGCGTCTCGTCGACGACGAGGACGGGGACCGGCTGCTTGCGTGGGCGACCGCGTCGGCGACGGATCTCGACGGCGACGCCATCGATCACCAGCATCGCGCCCCAGACCCCGTACGCCTCTTGCCGTTCCAGCGCTCCGTCGAGGCACGACGTCGCCAGACCACACGTTCGACAGACGGCCTTGGCGCGTGCGATCTCGACGTCGTCGTCCGAGAAGAACAGGTGGGCGAGGGTGCCGTTGCCGTCCGAGCAGCGTGCATAGGTCGACCGAATGTCGACTCGAAGGTCGACCGGGTCGGCAACGACGGATGCGGGGACGGTTGCAGGCTGACGGGCGCTGGGCGGAACGAGCGGTAGATTCCTCATACCCAGATCGGCGTTCCATCCGACGGAACATCGTTCCTTCCCTGGTCACGGGTCGGGAGGTGCGGTCGTCCAGACGATCGGGCGGGCAAGGTCGGGGGAGTATCGGCAGAACCGGCCCGTGGTGATGCGATGGTGAAGATGGTCCGCCGTCGACGAGTCCATCTCGGCGATCGTGGCCAACGCACGAGTGATCGAACGCTTGACGTTCACGCGAGCGCGTTCGGCCGGATCGTCCAGTCGACGGGCTCGTCCACCCAGTCCGAACGCCTTCACGAGTTCGTCTTCGAGCGCGTCGATCTCGTCGTCGATCTGTTCGAGCGCCGCGAGGTCGCTCGAACCGTCCAACCGGTCACGTTCGTGGGCCAGTTCCTGGTATCGCCGCTGATACGAGCTCCGGGCGGCCTCGTCGAGAACCGGGCCGGAGTCCTGCTCGGACACCGTCGCGCTCGCGTTCGTCTGGCCGTACAGGTCGAGCACGTGCCAGTCGACGCCCGGGTGCTCCACGAGGAGATGCAACTGGGCGAGGCCGGCCAGATGCCGGTGGGTGTGCATTCGCCCCTCGAGCCCGATCTGCCAGCTGGTTCCGACACGCTGGAAGGTGCCGACGCCGAGCGCCGCGTCGGCTCGATCGGTCTGCGCCGTGTCACGAGTCGAGCGCGGTCCAGCCGTCGAGTAGTCGCCGATCACGAGCACGTCGCCCATCGCGAGTTCCTCGGCGATCCGTGCGGCCCGGCGTCGGTGCGTCGCGGCCTCGTCGAGTTCGCCGCGCAGATCGCACGTGAGGGCGAGCGCCGCGTGGCTGCGTGCGATCCACGGTCGGGCGCGCATCGATTCGTGTTGCCGAAGGCTTGTCTCGAGTGCGACGTGGGCGGCATCGATGTTGCCGAGTCGGAGTTCGAGGAGCCCGATCAGGCGGTCGTAGGTGCCGAGCCAGGGGATCGTCGCTGCGGCCGGCACGACGGCGCGACCGGCGAGCGGACGGATCAGGTCGAGCAATTCGGGCACCTGCGGATGGTCGAGGCCGGCTGCCACTTCGGCGGCGATCCCGACGGCGAGCGGCCAGATGACCGTGTCGGTGTCGGTCCGCACTGTCGGGATGCACCGATCGAGCAGCTCTCGTGCCCCTTCGAGGTCGCCGGCGGTCATCGCCCCCAGTGCGAACGCTGCGTCGAGTACCGGGTCGGCGAGCATCGGGAGGAGCGACTCGTACTCGGACATCGCCTCGGCGAAATTTCCGTCGTCCAGCGCGAACAGCGCCCGGACGAACACGAGCGTGGGGGTCTCGAGGCCGAGATAGGACAGCTCCTGTGAGGCTTCGTCGAGGATTCGCTCGGCCTCGGTCCGGTGCCCTTCGAGCATCGCGAGTCCGCACCTCCACAGGGCTTCGTGCTCGCGCAGTCCGGCGGTCGGGACCTTCGCCATCGACGACTGCAACGACAGCGCAGCCGGACGATCGAGCGCAGCGACGGCATCGCTGATCGCCATCCGCTGGGAACGCGACAGCAATTCCCGGTCGTCGATCAGCACGGCGGCGGCGATCGCCGCCTGCGTTTCGTTGCGCCGGGAGTCCAGTGAGTGCATCGGCGCCAACATCGCGCGGCGACGTGCGAGGTGTGCCTCCCCGATGAGTTGCTCGTCACCCGTTCGTCGGGCGGCGGTCAGTGCGACGTCGGCATCGTCGAGTGATGCCGACGCGGTGCCGGTGATCTCGGCGGCGCCGACGCGAGCGAGATGCAGAACGGCGATCGCCGTCGGATCGTCACGACCACCGAGCCACGAGTCGGCGAGGCCCAGGAGACGATCGGAATTCAAGCTGGAGTCGGCAGGCTCCTCGCGCCACCGGAGACGCGTGAACTCTCGGAGCACCGACGTCTTGGAGTCGTCGTCCAGTTGGTCGCCGATGTGGACCGACGACGTCAGGACGTCTTCGGCCGCCACGATCTGGCCCGAGTAGCTCAGCGCTCGGGCCTGGAGCACGAGAGCACGCGCCAACCGGTCGGCGTCGCCGTGTCGTTCGTGGAGCCGCACCGCTGCCGTGTGGTGCTCGATGGCTTCGGAGTAGGCGCCGGCAGCGAGCGCGAGGCGACCGGCTTCGGTGGCGAAGTCGGCGGCTTCCGGGACGTCGTCGTTGGCGGCCTGGCGGAGATGGTGGGCGATCCGGACGGGATTGTCGTCGCGTCGAGCGAGGACGTCGGCGGCTCGCGCATGCAGCTCGGATCTCCGGTCCATCGAGAGCCCGTCCAGCACGACGTCGCGCAGTAGAGCATGGGTGAACGCCAGGGTGGCACCGCGCCGGACCAGCATCTCGTCACTGGTGGATCCCGACAACAGCACGGTGTCGTCGAGCGAGATGTCGGCGACGTGTGCGACGAGGTCGACGTCGCTGCTCGGACCCAGCACGGCGAGCGCTTCGGCCAGCGGGCGCAGTTCGTCTGGCAGGCGTGCGAACTCGTCACGGATGAGCGACGCCAGGCTCGGGGCGTGGCCGGTGGTGTCGAAGTGGAGTTCGACGAGGCGCCGGACGAAGAGCGGGTTGCCGCCGGTCTGTTCGCGCAGCGCCTCGGCCTCGTCGCGATCGAGGCGATGCGACGTGGATGCTGCGAGGGCGACGATCTCCTCGACGTCGATGCCATCGAGATGGTGAGTGTCGCAGCGGAAGCCCGAGATGTCGGACAGCCCGGGCCGCGAGGTGCCGATCACCATCCACGACCCGTTGCGAGGTCGGCGGCCGAGGTATCGGAACAGTGCCACCGTGGAGCTGTCGGCGTCGTGGAGGTCTTCGAGCACGATCAGGATCGGTTGTCGGCCCGATGCGGTGGTCAACCAGCGGGCCACCGATTGATAGAGCACCGAGTGCGATCCGGCGTCCGACTCGCTGCCGGCCAGAGCGCTCTGCCCGCCCCGGAAGTCGTGCAGGTCACTTCCGTCGACCGACGCGATCGCATCACCCCACGGCGCCAACGGCGGGCTTCCGGCGAATTCGCCCGACACACCCCACCCGACCCGGATGCCGGCACTCGTCGCCATGTCGGCCAGTTCGCGAGCGAAGGTGGTCTTGCCCATCCCGACCGAGCCGATGACGAGCGAGATGGACTGGGTGCCTTCGATCGTGGCGTGCACCAGATGTTCGAGGAGTCGGCGACGCCGCTGCGCTGTCGTGGAGTCCGACGCGGCGCTGCTCGCAGGGTTCGGTCGTGCGACCTGTGGATCCGAGGCCATCGCCAGCAAACATATGCAGACCTCGGATCGGAGGCAAGGCGGCCACGATCACCAAGCTCGGTCACGGTCGGGGCTTCCTCGGTTTCGCCGGCGGCCCGATGTCGTGGATGCGTGGTGACGAAGTCGGGCCGGTGCCGGCCCTGGATGGTCGACGACCTCACCGACATCGGTGACCGATCGCCGAACCGCAGGAGCTAGACATTCTGCGTGGCGACATCAGGAGCGATGGGAAGTCCTGCGCCGCCCTCGCGATCCGCCCGCGTCGGCGAGGCGGTGGGCGTCGTCGCGGTCGCCATCTACGCCGTCACCACCGCAGTGTCCTTCGCGGCGTTGATCTTCAGCGGGCCGGCGGCTGCAGGACTGCCGCGCGGCGCGTCCACCTTCGTGCTGGCGACTGCATTGTTCACCGTGTTCCTCGGCCTCCGGAGCCGGTTCGACATCGTGTTCGGCATGGTCCAGGACACGGCGGCGATCGTCCTGGTCCCCGCAGTCGCGACGGTTTCGGCGAGTTCGTCGACCGACGTCGTGCGTGACGTCCTGGTCGTGCTGGCGTTGTCGTCGGCGCTCACCGGCGCTGCGATGTGGGCGATCGGGCGGGCTGGCCTTGCCAGCACCGCCCGCTTCGTTCCCACCACCGTGGTCGCAGGATTTCTCGGCGGCACAGGGTGGTTGCTCTCGAAGGGCGGTTTCGACGTGATGGTCGGCCGGTCGCTCGAGATCGGCGACCTCGGCGATGTCGTGAGTGTCGATCTCGCCAAGTTCTGGCTGCCGGGCGTCGCCCTCGGGTTGTTCATCGCCGTGGTCCCCATGCTCCGTCGCGTGTCGCCGGTCGTCGCCAGCGCGATGACGATCGTCATGACCGGCGGTTTCTTCCTGGTGGTGGCGACGGCGTCCTCGCTGACCGCGGTCGAGGACGGCAGATGGCTCGTCGGGCCGTTCCCCGATGGCGGGTCGATCGGTTTCGTCGGACCGGAGATCGCCGACGCCGACTGGTCGGCGGTCGGCGGCTCGGCCGGAACCATCGGGGTCGTGCTGATCCTCTCGATCCTCGGAGTGCTGCTGAACCTCTCCGGTCTGCAGGTGGTGACACGCAACCGTGTCGACCTCGACGAGGAACTGAAGACCGCCGGGCTGGCGAACCTGTTGGTGTCCCCGATGGGCGGACTGGTCGGCTATCACGGGCTCGGCAAGACGGCGCTCGCCCTGCGACTCGGTCTGCGACAGCGCTCGGCGCAGATCGCTGTCGGCGTGATCGCAGGCGCTTTCGCATTCATCGGAGGGCAACTCGTCGGCTACCTGCCGCGGTTCACCGCCGGTGGACTCCTCATCGGTGCAGGGCTCGGGCTGTTGATCGAGTGGGTCAGAGGGCTCCGGGCGTCGACGTGGCCCGATCGTTTCATCGGCGTGCTGATCGTGGCGTCGATCGCGTTCGTCGGCATTCTCGAGGGGATCGTCGTCGGGATCCTGGCGGCGTGTCTGATCTTCGTTTTTCGCTACAGCCGCCTTGACCCGATTCGACTGGTGTCGACCGGGCGCGATCGCCGCAGCGTCGTCGAACGCTCTCCCGACGACGTCGTTCGCCTGGCCGAGAGCTCGGATCGAATGGTCGTGTACGAACTGCACGGTTCGTTGTTCTTCGGTTCCGTGAGCGGCGTGGCCTTCACGATCCGGAATCGGCTGGATCGACCCGAACTGCCGATCGATGTCGTCATCGTCGACTTCGCGCGCGTCACCGACATCGACTCGTCGGCATTCGCCGTGCTGGCCGAGCTCGCCGAGGATGTCCGAGCTGCGGACGCAGCGCTGCTCTGGTCGGGCCTCGAACCATCTGCGCACGCCGTGCTCGACCGCCTGGATGTCGCGCACCATGCCTCGCCCTTCGCCGACCTCGACGCCGCGCTGGAGCACGCCGAAGACCACCTCCTCGCGATCGCGGGCGCACAACCGCCTCCCGATGACGAGCCGAGCGAGAGTTACTCAGACGCGCTCCTCGCCTACTTCGTCGTCGAGACACGAGGCGCCGGCGACGTGATCATGACCGAGGGGGACGGGAGTGACGCACTGATCATCGTCGTGCACGGATCGGTACACGTGTCTCGCCTCGATCGCAACGGTGACCAACTGCGTCTGCGGACGCTACGCGCCGGCGCGATCATCGGTGAGATCGGCTTCCTGACGGGTGCGGTCCGGACGGCCACCGTGACCGCGGAATCCGACGTGGAACTGCGCGTCTTGACCTCGCAAGCACATCGGCGCCTGCGCGACGAGCAACCCGAGTTGGCGATCGAGCTGTACGACCGCGTGCTGCGGAGCACTGCGGATCGTGCGGCTGCGATCCATCACAGCCTCACGCAAGCGCTGCGCTGATCGGGCGCGGCGTTCAGGTGATCAGGCCCGCTGCCCAGGATCGAGCAGCTTCGTGGACCTGTTCGATCGACGAGTCGGTCAGTGGGTCGGTGCGGCTCAGCCCGACCTCGGCACGGAGCTGGCGATACAGAGCGATGACCACGCCGGTTCCGGGGCGACTGTCGGCATGACGCACCGCCGTGATCCAACTCTGACTGCGCTCCGTGTCGCCGAGCACGTGAGCGAGCATGACGTAGGGCAGAAGGAGGTCGGGCAGCCCGTCGGTGCCGGATTGATGGAGCATCTGCTCTCCGTCGGCGAGGTGTGTGACCATCGCGGCAGCGTCGCCGCACGCTGCTGCACCGGTCGCCAGGTACAGGTGCATCCACCAGTCGTTGTCGAGCCCGAAGGTGGAGGCCTTGGAGGCGCCGTCACGGGCGGCCAGGCGGGCCGTCTCCGGGTCGGAGACCAGGTTGGCGACCATCTTCGCCTGCAAGGTCATGATCGTCGTGTTGTCGACCGCTCGACCGACCAGTCGCGGCTCGAGTTCGGACAGCACGGCATTCACCTCGTCGATGCTGCCGATCATCGCCGCGTAGTGAGCCCGGTAGGCGAGGATGTTGTCGACGAGGTTCTCGGCGCCGACCTGCTGGGCCAACGCACGCGCCTCGTCCAGATTGGCGAATGCCTGCTCGGGATCACGCAGTACCTCCGTGAACGAGGCGACGATCAGAGCGACGACGAGTTCTTCACCCGGTGGCTCCTCGCGCAGCAGTCGAACGGCTTCGAGAGCGCCGTGAGCGAGCCAGCGACGATTGCGTGCGGCTCGCGCCGCGCCGGCGGCAGCGAGGTGCAGTGCCGCCGACTGGCGACCCGTGAGGGGGAGGGTGTCGTGGTAGCTCTCGATGCGTTCGATGCATGCCGTCGCACGCTGGCCTGTCTCGCGACTGTATGCCCACCTCAGACTTCCGATCAGGAAGGCCAGGTCGTCGAGTCGACCCGCTGCCGCCATGCGGTCCTCGACGGCGCGATGATCGTCGTAGTGACGAATCGCCCAACCGGCGAGCTCGACCGACTGGTAGCTGTTCGCCGCGCCGTGCGTCCGAAGGTGACCGAGGAGCCAGTCGGTGTGGGCGTCGAGGAACGGCATCGCACGGTCACCGGCCTCGTCGTCGGTCATGGCAACGGCATCGAGCCAGCGTTCGCGGACGAACATCTTGACCGTTTCCAGGAGGCGGTTCCCGCCGTGGCCGTCGCCGGAGACGAGACCGCGATCGATCAGCCCACCGAGGTGGTGAGCTGGGCGTGAGCGCGCACCGACGAGGCCTTCCACGTCGGACAGATCGAACGACGACGGAAACGCCGCGAGCGACATCAGCAGCGTGCGTTCGTCCTCGTCGAGCATCTGCCACGAGTCGTCCAGGACGTCGAGCAGGCTCGCCTGGCGGCGGCGCCGCCGACTGCTCCGACCACGGGTCAGGAGGTCGAAGCGTCGGTCGAGACGGTCGGCCAGTTCGCGGAGTTGCAGCTGGCGCAGCTGGGCTGCCGCGAGTTCGATCGACAGCGGCAGCCCGTCCAGCTTCTCGCAGATGTCGGCGATCGTGGGCACGTCGCCGGGCCCCAGGTCGGCTCCGACCCGCTCAGCCGTCGACATGAACAGTCGGACAGCAGGCGACTCGGCCGACCTCGTGACGTCCAGCGGTGCCACCCGGATCTGATGCTCGTCGGGAAGGTCGAGCGGTTCGCGACTCGTGGCGATCACGTGGATGCGCGCTGTGTGTTCCAGCAACTGATCGATCACGTCGGCGGCGTCGTCGGTGAGGTGTTCGCAGTTGTCGATCAGGAGCAGCATGTGTCGAGCGTCGGCCTGTGCGACGAGCGCCCCGAGCAGGTCGGTGCCGGCCAACCGCAGCCCGGCTGCGCTCGCCACCGCCTCGATCACGCTGTTCAGATCGGTGGCGGGCACGAGGTCGATGAACCACGTGCCGTCGTCGAAGCGTTCGGCGACTTCTGCGGCGACGGCCATCGCCAGGCGGGTCTTGCCGGTCCCGCCCATGCCGAGCAGCGTGACGAGGCGGTGGCCGGTCACCGTCTCGGCGATGGCGTCGACGTCGTTGGAGCGCCCCACCAATTCGGTCCGCTCGACGGGCAGGTTGTGGCGACCGGAGTGAAGTGTGCGCAGTGCCGGGAACGAGAGGTCGCCGCGCTGCCACAGATGCTCGGCTGCACCCAGATCCTTGAGGCGGTGGGCGCCGAGGTCGACGAGATCGGTCGTGTCGACCAGCTCCGCCGCCGCCGACGACAGCAGCGTCTGGCCGCCGTGAGCGGCCGACACGATCCGAGCCGTACGGTTCAAGACCTGGCCGAAGTAGTCGTTGTCCCGTTCCTCGGCGACGCCGACGTGGATGCCGATGCGGATCCGGATGCGGGTGTGCTCGGGCCAGCACTCTTCGTCGATGCTCGCCTGCGTTGCGTCTGCGGCGCCGAGAGCATCGGCGACGCTGTGGAAGGCGGCGACGAATTGGTCACCGGCCAGGGAGAACACGTAGCCGGCATTGGATTCGATCGAGTTCCGGACGATCCGGTCGTGACGTTCGAGCGCCGACCGCATCTCGTCGGGTCGCTCCTCCCACATCTGCGTCGAGCGCTCGACGTCGGTGAAGAGAAAGGTGACCGTGCCCGTGGGGATGCCGTCCAGACGCGCTCCGGCTCTCGATTCTCCCATCCCCACGACGAGAGTGTCGCAGATCGGCGCGACCGCGGCGTCAGTCGGTCGATGTCGAGGGACGCATGGCGAGATCGCGCACCGCCGTGACGGCCGCTGCGGCGAGCCAGCCTGCTCCGATGAGTTGGAGCAGGCCGAGCGGCGCGACCAGGCCGGGCACGAGGAACAGCACGCCGATGACGGCAAGCCCGAGAACGCTCGGGCCCCGGCGGTACCCGGGAGCGGTCAGGATGTCGACGACGGAACGGGCCATGGGGTCATCATCGCAGTCCGATGCGGACCTCACTCGTACGCGTCAGACAACACACCGAAAACGAACACGATCCCCGCCACGGGGGCGGGGATCGTGTTCGTGTGGTCTCGACCGGCGTCGATCCGGTGACCTCTCACTTTTCAGGCGAGCGCTCTGCCAACTGAGCTACGAGACCATCAACCGAGGCGCACGCACCTCGTATGCACAAAAGCCATCCGCCGATTGCTCGACGAATGGCCCCTGCAGCGGTCCCGACGGGATTTGAACCCGCGACCTCCGGCTTGACAGGCCGGCGTGAACTCCTGACTTCACCACGGGACCAGTTGGTATTCCCGGCAGATGTCAACCTGCCATGTTGTATGTCTAGTGCGTTTCCGCACCGCACCCCCAACGGGATTCGAACCCGTGCTGCCACCTTGAAAGGGTGGAGTCCTAGGCCGCTAGACGATGGGGGCCTATTCGAGGCATGGGCCTCTTCTCGTTGAGAGCGAGGTGAATCTAACAGCCGACCCCCGGCGTTCCACGCGCGACTCCCAGACTCATGGGCCGTCGTTCTCGCGACGCACGATCGCCGGTGGGCCGGTGGGCCGGTGGGCCGGTGGGCCGGTGGGCCGGTGGGTCGGTGGGTCGGTGGGTCGGTGACGGCGCGGTCGCGGTCGACGCCTCGGCCCAGCGGGGTCTATGGTCCCCGACATGCGCTGGACGGGCAAGCGGGGCAAGCTCAACCGAATCGGGCTCGGAGTCGTCGCGGGCTACCTGCTCGGCACGTTCTCGACCGCCGATCTCGTGGCGAAGCGAGCACAGGGCGGCGGCGTCGACCTGCGGACTGCCGGAACCGGCAACCCCGGCGCCGCCAACGCGGCGAAGGTCCTGGGGACGAAAGCCGGGCTCACCATCATGGGCGGCGACATCGCGAAGGGCGCGCTCGCATCCGGCGTCGGTGGACTGCTCGCCGGAGGTGCGGGCGCTCATCTCGCCGGAACGGCAGCGGTGGCGGGCCACTGCTATCCGATCTGGAACGGGTTTCGCGGTGGCAAGGGCGTGGCTGCGAGCGTCGGCCAATGTGCTGCGACGTTCCCGGCGTACTTTCCGATCGACGTCGCTGTGGCCGCCGCGACCGCCTCGGTGCCCGCATTCACGCAGCGGGCGTTCGCGGCGACGTTGGCGTCGAGTACCTGCTGGGTCGTCGGCGGCATCGTCTGGTGGGCGAAGGGCTGGCGCAACCTGTGGGGCCCGAAACCGACCGTGATGCTCCCGCTCGGAGCGCTGCTGTCCAGCGCGATCATCGCCGAGCGGTTCGTCGCGGCGAACAAGGCTGCTGCCGCCGATGCCGTCGACGAGGCAGCCGGCTCCGCGTCCGGTCCAGCGGCTGACTCGGCCGGTGCCTCGGCTCCGTTCGACAGCGGGTTGGTGTCGACGTGATCGGGATCGTCGTCGACTCGAACAGCCAGATGCCGGCCGAACTCGCCGACCGATTCGGGATCGTCGTCGTGCCGTTGACCGTGCGCATCGACGGCACCGAGTACCTCGAGGGCATCGACATCGACGCCGACAGCTTCTACGCAGCGTGGAGCGACGGGCGCGAGCCGACGATCGAGACCAGCCAGCCGTCGCCCGGATCATTCGTCGCGGCCTACGAGCGACTGGTCGATCGTGGGGCGAGCCAGATCCTCTCGATCCACATCGCCGACGCGATGAGCGGCACCCTCAACTCGGCCCGCCTCGCTGCCGAGATGGTCGACGTCCCGGTCCGCCTCGTCGACACGGGCACCGCGAGTTTCGGCATCTCGTGCTGCGCGTGGGCCGCCGCCGACGCGGTCGAGTTGGGTTCCGATGTGGAGGAGGCAGCGACGATCGCCGAGACCCGCGCCGCCGGAATGCACTCGAACTTCGTCGTCGGCGTCCCGAAGCTGTTCGACCGATCGGGGCGTGCGGCCGGCACCGAAATCGAGGGAGCCGCCCAGGAGGGGATCCCGGTCATCGCGATGACGGGGCCCGACTTCTCGGTGCTCGCCACCGTGACCGATCTCGATGCGGCCGTCGACGCGATGGTCGACGACGCCCTCGCCTGGACGCCGACATCCGACGACGGATTGCGGGTCGCGGTCGGGACGTCGGATGCGAGCAGCGATCCGATGTCGGCCGCTCTCACCGAGGCTCTGACCGGGCACGATTCGGTGTTCGAACTCGTCCACTACCGGATCGGGCCGAGCGTCGGAGCGCACACCGGCCCGGGCACCGCCGGTCTCTTCGTCTTCTGACCAGCCGTCAGGCGCGTGACGCGGCGAGAGGATCGCGATCGGTCGCCGCTGCGCGATCGCGCAGAGCTGCCGGCACCATCGGAGCGAGCATCCCGTAGGGAGCAGCGTTGTAGAGGTGATGGACCCGGTGGGCCTCGGCCAGGCGTTCGAACGGCTCGATCCGTCGACCCGAGAACCAGTCGAGGCGCCGGTGGATGTAGACGTCGTGGACCAGGGCGTAGGCCGCTCCGTACGCCGTCACGCCGATACCGACCGGCACGAGCGAGCCCAAGCCGTCCCAGTTGAATCCGGCGGCGAGCGCCGACATCACGACGGCGGCGAACATGATGGGGTACCAGTCGTTTGCCTCCCAGCGTGAGACACGTCGCTGATGATGGCTCCGATGGAGGAACTCGCCGATGCCGTGCATCACCCAGCGATGTGTCGCTGCGGTCACCGGTTCCATCGCCACGAACGCCACGAGGGCGATGAAGACGTCACTCGACTGCACGGCAAGAACGATAGGCGCGTCCTGGTCGCCGCGCATCGACTCTGCACGGAAGTCGGGCGCCCTCGCCCGGGGATGTGTCCGTCAGGCGTAGGCGGCGAGGGCGTCGGCGATGGTGGTCTCGACCACGCCGGGAGCGTCCGCGACGGCAGCGAGCCACTTCGGGCGGAAACTGCTCGCCACGCTGATCGGGTTGGTGGCCGGTGATCCGGTGTTGGCGAGGCCGACGAACGACAGCGCGTGGTCGCCGGGTCGGAGGTCGCGCCCGAGTTCGACCAGCGCGTACGGATCAGGAGCCGAACCGTTCGTCTCGAGGGCGAAGAAGCTCTGCGAACTGGGGCCGGTCGGTCCGCCGGCGAGCCCCGGCCCGTCGGTGAGGATCACGCCGTGGATCTGGCTCGCTCGCGCTCCGGCGATCTGCAGCGCGATGTACGCGCCGAGGCCTCGGCCGAGCACGGTGATCGTCTGATCGGGATCGTCGTTCGTGAGGTAGGCGAGCGCATGGTCGGCGTCGGCCATCAGCGTCTCGGCGGCGTATCCACCGCCGTCGGGGATCGTCGACGCACCGTGACCCGTGAAGTCGAGCGCCGCGATCGATCCCGGCCAGTCGGCGACCCAGTGCGGGACGGTGGCCGGCGACGAATGGCCGAGGCCGTGCAGCATCAGCAGCGGCCGGCTCGGGCGAGCGTCGTCGAGCGGGTCGGGCCGCAGCAGGTGGAGCGCGAGATCGATCTTGTTGTGACGCAGAGTCACCGTCTCGTGTGCTGTGTTCGCCGCAGTGTTCGCCGCAGTGTTCGTCGCGGTGTTCGTCGGTGCGGTCACGACGGGTCTCCGACGAAGTCGAGCACCATTCGACTGACCATCTCGGGTTGTTCGATGTGGACGAAGTGGCCGACGTCGTCGAGCACCTCGCAGCGCCCGTCGAGTGGCATGTAGGGCGACACCTTGTGGGGCGGCGTGCCCCAGCCCATCTCTTCCATCTGCGTGCCGAGGATTCCGAGGAACGGCATCGGCAGCCCGGGCAGGCGCATCAGCGTCCATTCGGGACGCCACGGCCCGAATCCGCCGAATCGGAGCGACGGGTCGATCTTCCAGCGCCACCCGTCGTCCGACTCGAATCCGCCGGTCGTGACGAGCCGACGTAGCCATGCGTGCGGGAGGCGCGGGTTCATCCGGCCGCGACGAGCAGCGAGATCGTCGAGCGTGCCGGGCTTGCGGCTGGAGGTCGAGGTCCGACGGCGGTGATCGAGCCATCCGGCCAGATCCTTCGCAAGCATCGTCGTGCGTTCCTTCTCGGCGATGTCAGGGATGTTGCGCTTGTACGGGATCCCGTCCATGTTGACGAGGCAGCGGAACCGGGCGGGCTGGGCATCGGCGAGCTGCGTCATCAGCGCTCCGCCCTTCGAGTGGCCGACGACCGGGACCGACCGTCCGGGAGCGACGTGGTCCATCACGGCGAGGGTGTCGCGCATGTCGCCGTCCCAGGAGTAGAGCGGAGCGTGTTCGCTGTTCCCGTGACCGCGCTGGTCCCAGGTGACGACGCGCCATCCGCCGGCGGCGAGCAGCGGTGCGAACCCGTCGAAGGTGCGGGCGAAGTCGAAGCCCCCGTGCATCAACACGAGCGGTGGCGCCTCGGGGTCGCCCCACTCGTAGGTGGCGATTCGCACGCCGTGACCCTCGAGTTCGTGGAGTCGGTCGGGCCGTCGTGCGCCGGGGAAGGGCGACTCTCGGAACTCGTCGAGACCGTCGTGATCGAGCGTGCCGTTCTCGGTGGCGCGCTCGTCGGTCGCGCTGTCGTCGGGGGCCGTGCCGTGGCCGATTGCTCCGTCGTTACTCGCCCCGTCTGAGTTCGTCGCGCGGGCCGAGTCGGGCGTGTGGTCGAGGTCGGCGCGTGAGTCGTCGTCGGTCGGGGCGGGCACTTTCGGGACAGTAGTGGAGCGGCCCATCGGGTCCCCAGGGGACGGCTCCACGAATGGCGGGCGGTGATCGGCATATCATCTCGTCGATGAGGTTCTCGCGCGCACACCCGTTCGTCGAACCCCGCAGCACAGCTCTCGCACGCACCGCTCTCGCACGCACAGCTCTCGCACGCACAGCTCTCACGTCGACCGTGCTCGTCGTCGCGATGTCGGTGGGTGTGGTCGCGTGCGGAACGACCGACGACGCGTCGCGCGAAACGCTGCCGCCGCTCGAAACCACGACCACCACCACGACGACCACGACGACGATCCCGCAGGAACGCTTCTACGAGATCCAGCCGGGCGACAGTCTGTCGATCATCGCCGAACTGCGCGGGGTGACCGTGGTCGACATCTTGAACCTCAATCCGCAGCTCGACAACGAGAACGACATCCAGGCCGGAGTGGTCATTCAGATCCCCGAGACCCCCTGACCGTGTCGACGGAGGTCAGACCTCGATCGACACGACTGCGTGTGCGGCGCTGTGATGGATGGCCGGCTTCGCGACCCGGTCCGTTCGTAGACTCTCGACCATGAGCTTCTGGCCGAACGCCGAACACTGGAGCGTGAAGATCCCGCTCGACACACCGCATCCCCGCCTCGACGTGCTCGCCGAAACCGGAGTCGTGGTGCTCGACGACGCCCCATTCGAGTGCCCCGAGTCGGAGTACCTCGCCCTCGAGTACATGGATTGGAAGTCAGGCGGCGACACGAACTTCGCGCCGCTGGCGACCGCCGACGGCGAACTCGACTGCCGCGGGTTCTGGGACAAGGGCAAGACCGACAAGGACGCGCTCTGGACGTCGAACGCCGAGGTCGCTCCGTCGATCCGCGAGTACGTCGACGGAGTCGGTGCCAACTTCGGTCGGGTGCGCACCATCAAGCTCGAACCGCAGGATCGCGAGGGCGCGATCCGGTCACTGCACCGTGACGACAACAACCGGTTCAACCCCGACGACGAGGGTTGGGTCGTGCGGTCGTGGGTCGAGTTGACCGACAACCCCGACAGCTACATGATCCTCATGGACAACGACGCCGACGGCTTGCCCGACGCCGACACCGAGATCCGTGTCCCGTTGCACAAGGGCGCTCGGTTCGTCGTCGACACGCAGCGGCTCTGGCACGTCGTGGTGCACCCCGGCTCCGAGCCGCGCTACGCGCTGATCACCAGCTTCGAGTCGGGCCCGACCCTCGACACCTGGATCCACGCCAACACCCATACGTGAAGGGTCTGTCCCCTCACGTATGGGCAGTTGTATCGGCGGCGAGGGCGAGGGGCATACGTGAGGGGACAGACCCTTCACGTATGCCGGCGAGGGGCATACGTGAGGGGACAGACCCTTCACGTATGTCAGGTGGCGGTGCGGTGGGCGACGACGAGGTCGGCGATGTCGCGCATGATGGTCGCGATCGCGAAGTCCTTCGGCGTGTAGATCCGAGCGATGCCGAGGTCGGTCAGTCGGGGCCTGTCGTCCTCGGGGATGATGCCGCCGACGACGACGGGGATGTCGACACCCATCGCTTCCAGGTGGGTGAGCACGTCGGGCACCAACTCCAGGTGTGAGCCCGACAGGATCGACAGCCCGATCACGTCGGGGTCCTCGTCGCGAGCCGACGCGGCGATCTGTTCGGGCGTGAGCCGGATGCCCGAGTACACGACTTCCATGCCCGAGTCGCGCGCGGCGACGGCGATCTGCTCGGCGCCCGACGAGTGACCGTCGAGACCCGGCTTGGCCACCAGGAACTTGGGTGGGCCGCCGTCGATCGACCGGACGAACTCGGCCACGTCGGTCAATCCCGCCGACGATCCGGCGGCCGAACCCACGCCGGTCGGAGCCCGGTACTCGCCGAACACGTCGCGCATCACCGACGCCCACTCGCCGGTGGTTCCGCCGACCCTCGCCAGCGCGATCGACGCCGGCATGACGTTCTCGTCGGATGCCGCCACACGCCGCAGTTCGGACAGGGCCACGTCGACGGCGGCCTGATCGCGTTTCGCCCGCCACTCGACGATGCCGGCGATGGTCTCGTGCTCGACCGCTGGGTCGACCTTGAGGATGTTGTTCTCGCCGCCCAGGGGCGACTCGGCCGTCTCGGTGAAGTCGTTGACACCGATCACCTTCTGCTCGCCCGACTCGATCCGGCGCGTGCGCGACGCCATCGACGACACCAGGCGGGACTTCAGGGTCTCGACCGCCTCGAACGCGCCGCCCATCGCGAGCACGTCGTCGAGTTCGGCTTGGGCCTCGGCGCGCAGTTCATCGGTGCGGCCTTCGACCACGTGCGAGCCGGCGAACAGGTCGCCGTACTCGAGGAGGTCGGTCTCGAAGGCGAGCACCTGCTGCATGCGCAACGACCACTGCTGGTCCCACGGACGAGGCAACCCGAGCGCTTCGTTCCACGCCGGCAACTGCACCGAGCGCGCCCGAGCATCTTTCGACAGCGTGACGGCGAGCATCTCCAACACGATGCGCTGGATGTTGTTCTCGGGCTGCGCCTCGGTGAGGCCGAGCGAGTTGACCTGCACGCCGTAGCGGAATCGGAGCGCCTTCTCGTCGGTGACCCCGTAGCGCTCGCGCCCGAGGTCGGCCCACATCGCCGTCATCGCTCGCAGCTTGCAGATCTCCTCGACGAAACGGATGCCGGCGTTGACGAAGAACGAGATCGAACCGAAGACCTGGGAGAACTCCTCGTCGCCGACCTGGCCCGACTCCTTGACCGCGTCGAGCACACCGATGGCCGTGGCGAACGAGTACGCGATCTCTTGCACCGGCGTCGCCCCGACCTCCTGCAGGTGGTACGAGCAGACGTTCATCGGGTTCCACTTGGGAGCGTGCTCGGCGCACCAGGCGACCATGTCGACGATCAGGCGGCGCGACTCGTCCGGTGGGAAGATGTACGTCCCGCGCGACAGGTATTCCTTCACGATGTCGTTCTGCGTGGTCCCGCGCAATTCGGCGGGCGGCGTCCCCTGCTCTTCGGCGTTGGCGACGTACAGCGCGAGCAGCCAGGCGGCCGTCGCGTTGATCGTCATCGACGTGTTCATCTGGCCGGGAGGGATCTGGTCGAGCAGCGTGCGCATGTGGCCGATGTGCGACACCGGCACGCCGACCTTGCCCACCTCGCCCTTGGCCATCACGTCGTCGGGGTCGTACCCGGTCTGCGTGGGCAGGTCGAACGCGATCGACAAACCCGTCTGACCCTTTGCCAGGTTCGTCCGGTACAACTCGTTCGAGGCCGCAGCGCTGGAGTGGCCCGAATAGGTCCGCATCATCCACGGTCGATCGCGTGGGCGGGGCTCCGGGGCTGCCTGCGAGGTCATCGATGAAGTCTCGCGGGTCCGGCGATCGTCGGCCCAAACCGCAGTTCGCCGCTTTCGACGCCGAGTCGAGTCGGCAGCGATCTCGGATTGCTGGAAAGAACTTCTCAAGTGATCCTCTGATTCGGCCGAAGCATTGTGTGTTCCCGCACACAGCGGAAAACACAAGTTCCTCCCGAGGAGCTACCGGTTCTCCCCCTTGCCGGTCGCTCAACGGGACAAGGTTTCCCTTTGGCGGGAACCTCGCCGGTCGGATGGCGGATCCGACCGGCGTCGGACGAAGAAGGAGCGGTGAGTTTCGACTCGCCGCTCCTTCGCCGTTTTCGGCTCGATTCCGAGCGTGCCGAGCATCGCAGCCCTAGTCGAAATCGGGCGCAGGTGCGACGACGCGTCGCAACCGGCGGAGGTACTCGGATCGTGACACCTCGACGACACCGAGCGATTGCAGGTGCGGCGTGGCCCACTGGACGTCGAGCAGTTCGACCCCGGTGTCGTTCAGCCACTCGACGAGCGACACGAGCGCGACCTTCGATGCGTCGGTCGCGTGGTGGAACATCGACTCGCCGGCGAAGAGCCCGTCGATGCCCAGCCCGTACAGACCTCCGACGAGCTCGCCGTCTCTCCAGACCTCGACCGAGTGCGCCCAACCGAGTACGAACAGCGCGTCGTACGCATCGATGAACTGCTCGGTGATCCAATGGCCCTCACGGCCGGGGTCGGCGCAGGCACGCATGACGTCGACGAACGAGGTGTCCATCGTGACCTCGAATCGTCGGCAGCTCTTGCGCAGCGACGTGGACACCCTCAATCCGTCGAGTGGCAGGATCCCACGCGGATCGGGCGAGTACCAGGCGATCTTGCTGCGGCGTCGGCCCGGATCGACCGGCATCGGGAACAGACCGGAACGGTAGGCGGAGAGCAGGGTGCCGGGGGCGAGGTCGGCGCCCAATGCGACGAGGTCGACACCTCGGCGCGCCTCGGTCGGGTCGGGCATGGTGAAACGACTCGGAACGGGGTTTCGGGTTCCCCGTTGCGCCATTCCTCCACGCCACCAGAGTCGGACGTCCGCTGTCAAACTCTCGGGCCGATGTGTGCAGGAACGTCACACCTCGCCCACTCGGCGTGCCCGCATCGACCGATTCGCCGACGCTGGGCGGTCATCGAGACTTCGGGTGTCTGACATCGGGTGTCACCTACCCGATCAGTAGGTGATGGTCGGATCAGTAGGTGATCGCCGGATCAGTAGGTGAGGAATCCGCGGCCGGACTTGCGGCCGAGGTGACCGGCGGCGACCATCCGCTTGAGTGACGTGGCGGGCATGAAGTTGGGGTCGCCGAACTCGGCGTGGAGGGCGTCGAGGATGGCAAGCGACGTGTCGAGGCCGACGAGATCGAGCAGTGCGAACGGGCCCATGGGGAAGTTGCAGCCACCTTGCATCGCCGTGTCGATCGCTTCGATCGACGCCGTTCCGTGCTCCCACATCTTGACCGCGTTGTTGAGGTACGGGAACAGGAGGGCGTTCACGATGAAGCCGGCGCGGTCGACGACGTCGACTGCGTCTTTGCCGCACGACGTCGCGAACGCCAGAGCCGTGGCGATCGTGTCGTCGGATGCGGTGATCGGGCGGATGACCTCGACCAGCTTCATCATCGGTGCCGGGTTGAAGAAGTGGATTCCGCACACCTGCTCGGGGCGCTGCGTGGCCATGGCGAGCTCGACGACCGGCAGGGTGGAGGTGTTGGTGGCGAGGATCGCACCGCTCCCGACGATGCCGTCGAGTTCGGTGAAGAGCCCCTTCTTGATGTCGAGGTCTTCGACGACCGACTCGACCACGAGGTCACAGTTCGCGAGCGCGTCGAGGTCGGCAGTGGCCGTGATGCGCCCGAGGATCGCATCGCGCTCGTCAGCCTCGAGGCGTCCCTTGTCGACCTGGCGTGCAAGGCCGGCAGTGAGCTTGGTGATCGCGCCGTCGGCCGACTCCTGGGTCCGAGACCGCAGGATCACGTCGCGGCCCGACCGGGCGGCGACCTCGACGAGCCCGGCGCCCATGATCCCGCTGCCGAGGATGCCCACGGAGTCGATGTCGCGTGCCTGCCCGCTCGTTGCGTCGTGTGTCATGACGACACCGTAGTTACCGGTCGGTAGCTTTGCCCAAAGATCGGCGCGGACTCGCTCGGGGAGAACGATCGCCGAGGCTCAGGCTGACACCACCGAGCGGTGTGGTGCAGCGTGGTGGGGACACCTGCGGCGACAGGGCGTATCGTGATCGGTTCGTCGTCATGTTCGTGCTGCTCATCATCCATTTGCTGATCGGCGTGTCCATCCTGCTGTCCGGCGATCGGCTGGGCCGCCGAGCGTTCGGAGTCGCAGCGCTCGCCCCGCTGGCGACGGTCGTCTGGGCGGCCACCCAGTGGTCGACCGTGATCGGCGACCCGAGCATCCTCGACGACGAAGGGCACGGCACGGCGGGTGAGCCGGTGCAGGAGTCGATCGGTTGGATCTCGTCGCTCGACCTCGACCTCCACCTCCGTTTCGACGCCTTCTCGCTCGTGATGACACTGCTCGTGTCGGGCATCGGCGTCCTCGTGTGCGTGTACGCAATGGGCTACTTCTCCCACATCGCGCCCGGTCAGGCCCGCCTGGCCGGGCTGATGACGTTGTTCGCCGCGGCCATGCTCGGCGTGGTCTGGGCCGATCACCTCATCGCGCTGTTCATCGGCTGGGAACTGACGTCGATCACCAGCTACCTCCTGATCGGCAACGACGACCGCAACCAGCGGGCGCGGGCGGCGGCACTGCAGGCCATCTTCATCACCGGAGCGGGCGGGCTCGCACTGCTCGCCGGGCTCGTCATCATCGGCCAGAGTGCGGGCACCTACCGATTGTCGGAGATGGTCGACTCGCCGCCGTCGGGCGGGGCGGTCGCAGCCGGGCTGGTGTGCGTTCTACTCGGCGCGTTCACGAAGTCGGCACAGGCGCCGTTCGGGTCGTGGTTGCCAGGAGCGATGGTGGCGCCGACGCCGATCAGTGCGTACCTGCACTCGGCGACGATGGTCAAGGCCGGGGTGTACCTCGTCGCACGGCTGTCGCCGATCGTGGCCACGACCGGGAACTGGCGCGGGATCGTCCTCGTCGTCGGTTCGGCGACGATGATCATCGGCGGCCTGCGTGCGCTGCGCCAGCGCGACCTCAAGCTGCTCCTCGCCTACGGAACCGTGAGCCAACTCGGCTTCATGATGCTCCTGTTCGGCACTGGCGAGTACAAGATCGCACAGGCGGGCATCGTCCTCCTGCTCGCCCACGGCGCGTTCAAGGCCACGCTCTTCATGTTGGTCGGGATCATCGACCACCAGGTCGGCACCCGCCACATCCGCGAACTACACGGCTTCGGCGCAGGATGGACGTCGGTCAAGGTGATGACGGTGATCGGCGCGGCATCGATGGCGGGCCTGCCGCCCCTGCTCGGGTTCGTCGCCAAGGAGAAGGCGATCGACACGTACCTCGAGTACGGCGAATTCAGCGGAGCGACCGCTGTGCTCGTCGTGATCGTTGTCGGCTCGATTCTCACATTCGCCTACTCGGCCCGCTTCGTACTCGGGGTGTTCGGCGTGCACGGCCAGGCCGACAACGAGAAGACCAGCATGTCGGCCACGCCACCGTCGCTGCTGTTCGCCGGACCGGCGATGGTGCTCACCTTCGTCACGGTCGTCGTCGGCCTGGCGCCGATGCTGATCAGCGATCTGACGAAGGCGGCGCTCGTCGGCCTCGACCCGGCCTCCACCCCATCGACCGTCAAGCTGTGGGCGGGCTTCAACGAAGCGTTCATGCTGTCGCTGCTGATCATCGGGATCGGCTCGGCCATCTCGACTGCGCGGCGGCCGGTCGCCAGATTCCAGAAGGCCGCCTCGCAGCCGTTACGTCGCTTCCCGTCGACCGACGATGCGTTCAGCGGGGTGATCCGTGCGATCGACGTGACCGCTCGCACGGTCACCCGTGCCGTCCAGACCGGCTCGCTGCCCTTCTACCTGTTCGTGATCATCACGTTCGTCGTGACCGTCCCGGCGGTCGCCATGATCGGCGACCTCGACTCCTTGCCGCAGTGGGTCGAGAACCCCGCCCACATCCCGATCGCCGCAATCGTGGTCGGCTCGGCGATCGGCGCCACGCTGATCCGTCGACGGATGGCGGCAGTGGTGATGCTCGGCGCCGTCGGATTCGCGATGGCGGGTCTCTACGAGGTGCAGGGCGCCCCCGACCTCGCTCTGACGCAGTTCGCCATCGAGACGCTCGGCACCGTCTTGTTCGTTCTCGTGCTGCGGTTCCTGCCGACCCGCTTCGTCGATCTCGCGCCCGCAGTCCTGCGACCGCTGCGACTCGCGGTGTCGGTTCTCGTCGGCTGCGCGATCTTCGTGTTCGCGATCGTGGCGAGCGACGCACGAAGCGACGTGAGTCAGCCGTCGATCTCGGAGGAGATGGTGGCGCGCGCCAAGCCCGACGGCGAAGGCAAGAACGTGGTGAACGTGATCCTGGTCGACTTCCGCGGCGTCGACACGATGGGGGAGATCACCGTGTTGCTCGTGGCAGCGATCGGTGCCGTGGCGCTCGCCCGTTCGGGTCGGCGCACCACCGGTGCCGAACCCGACGGCGAGGGCGAGGGCGGCGACGACACCGTGCTGGTTCTCGACGAAGACGGGGGTCTCGACTCGACAGACGCCGACACCGAGAGCGACACGCTCAGCACCAGCACCAGCACCAGCACCAGCACCAGCGGACACGGGGCGATGTCGTGAGGCGGTCGCTCATCCTCGACGTGTCGGTGCGAGTCCTGTATCCGTCGATCATCGTGCTGTCGCTGTACTTCCTGTTCGCCGGCCACAACCAGCCGGGCGGTGGCTTCGTCGGCGGTCTGGCGGCGGCGTCGGCGGTCTCGTTGCGGTACGTGGCCGGTGGTGTCGCAGCGGTTCGCCGCTCGTTCCGGCTCCAGCCGTCGGCGATCCTCGGACTCGGTCTGGCCCTGTCGGTCGGCACGGCGATCTTCCCGATGCTGCTCGGCGGCACGATCCTCGAGCATGGCACGCTCAAAGTTCATCCACCGGTGCTGGGCGAGATCAAGGCGACATCCGCACTGCCGTTCGACATCGGCGTGTACCTCCTCGTCGTCGGGCTCGCGTTGATGATCTTCCAGGCCTTCGGCGACGACTTCGATGCCGAACTCGAGAAGGTCGAGGCGCCGACGGTGCCGGGCCGATCGGTGCGCGCCGAGTACCAGGCGCTCTCGCAGCACGCGTCCGCCAGTGTCTGGCTCGGCGACGACGGCGACGACCCGGCGGGCGATGACGGTGACCCGGCGGGCGGCGACGACGGCGACGACCCGGCGGGCGATGACGGTGACCCGGCGGGCGATGTGAGCGAGGCGAAGCGATGAGCGTGCTGCTCGCGGCGACCGCCGCCATCCTCTTCGGTCTCGGCACGTGGCTGCTGCTGCAGCGTCGCCTGACGCGCATCATCATCGGCCTCGGCCTCATCGGGCACGGCACCAACATCTTGCTGCTCACGTCGGGTGGCGGCGGTGGCCTTCCCCCGGTGATCGGGTCGGGTGAGAAGGACGACTTCGCCGATCCGCTCCCACAGGCCCTGGCGCTCACGGCAATCGTCATCACCTTCGGTGTCACCGCCTTCCTCCTCGCGATGGCGTACCGGAGTTGGCAGTTGACGCACGACGATGTCGTTGCCGACGACCTCGAAGATCGCTTCATCAACGCGCGACGGAACCGAGACAGCGACGTCGCCGACGTCGAAGGTGCCGACCTCGAAGCCGCAGGCGACTCGGCGGGAGACGAGCGATGAACAACGCGCTCGTCCCACTGCCCATCGTCCTGCCGCTGCTCGCGGCGGCACTCACCGTGATCGCCGGACGATCCCGGGTCGCCCAGCGCGTCATCACGCTCGCCACCCTCGCCGGTGTCGTCGGTGTCTCGATCGCGCTGTTCGTGCAGGTCGACGACGAGTCCGTGCTCACGATGGACGCAGGCGGGTGGGCAGCACCGCTGGGCATCACCTACGTCGTCGATCGGCTGGCGGCGGTCATGCTGGTGACGTCGTCGTCGATGCTCCTCGTGGTGATGCTGTACGCGATCGGCCAGCGCGGAGCCGAGTCACGTCATGTCGGCTTCAGCCCCATCTACCTCGTGCTCGCGTCGGGAGTGTCGGCGAGCTTCATCACCGGCGACATGTTCAACCTGTTCGTCGCGTTCGAGATGATGCTGGCGGCCAGCTACGTGCTGTTGACGCTCGGCGGGCGGCCCGACCAGATCCGGGCGGGCATGACCTACGTGGTGATCAGCCTCGCGTTCTCGGCGTTGTTCATCACCGCGCTCGCGCTGCTCTACTCGGCGACCGGCACGGTCAACATGGCCGACCTCGCCGAGCGGATGCCGCAATTGTCGGGCGGGGTGCAAGCCGGGTTCTCGCTCCTGCTCCTGCTCGTGTTCGGGATCAAGGCCGGGCTGTTCCCGCTGATGTTCTGGCTTCCCGACAGCTACCCGACTGCTCCGAGCGCGGTCACTGCGATCTTCGCCGGGCTACTCACCAAGGTCGGTGTGTACGCGATCATCCGGACCCAGACGCTGCTGTTCCCGCCCGAGTCGCAGCAGGGGACGACGTTGCTCCTCATCGGTGGCTTCACGATGGTCGTCGGCGTACTCGGTGCCCTCGCCCAAGACGATCTGAAGCGCGTCCTCTCGTTCCACATCGTCGGTCAGATCGGCTACATGATCTTCGGCCTCGGACTCTTCACCGTTGCCGGGGTGACCGCTGTCGTCTTCTACATCGTCCAGACCATTCTGGTGAAGACGAACCTCTTCCTCGTCGCCGGTCTGATCGACCGTCATGCGGGATCCGATCGCATCTCGCGGGTCGGTGGCATCGTGCGCAGCGCGCCACTCATCGCAGCGTTCTACGCCGTGCCCGCCTTGTCGCTCGCCGGGCTCCCGCCATCGTCGGGTTTCGCCGGGAAGTTCGCGCTGATCGACGCCGGAGTGAAAGCCGAGCAGTGGCCGATCGTCGCCGCAGCACTGCTCGTCTCGCTGTTGACGCTGTTCTCGATGACGAAGATCTGGGCCGGGGTGTTCTGGGGCGAACCCGAGGTCGAGCCGACCGTTCACGAAGGTCGTACTGGCGCCGGGCCCCCTCTCATGGTCGGTGCGACGGCGATCACGGTCGTGCTGTCGATCGCATACGTGGTCTTCGCCGGGCCGCTGTACGAGTTCGCCGAGCGCGCAGGCAATGACCTGATGGATCCGTCGGTCTACATCGACGCCGTGCTGGGAGTCGATCGATGAGCCTGAGCCGAGCGTCGCTGCGCCTGCCGTCGATGCTGCTGTGGTTGACGATCCTGTGGATCGCGCTGTGGGGCGACGTCACGTGGGCGAACCTCGTCGGTGGGCTGGCCGTTGCTGCCGGAGTCGTCCTCTTCGCCCGGCTCGATTCGGCGAGCCTGCGCCCGACCTATTTCCGCCCGCAGTGGGCGCTGTACTACGTCGCCACGCTGGTGGGGCAGTTGTTCGTGTCGAACCTGCGCCTTGCGTGGGAGGTCTTGACGCCGGGAGACGGCACGCACACCGCCATCATCGCCGTCCCGATTCGCGGCGGCTCGGACGCTGTCGTCAACCTCGTTGCGAACTCGATCACGTTGACGCCGGGCACGATGACCCTCGACGTGAAGCGCCACGACGGCGGGGGTCGCCAGGTGGATCGTGACAACGATCTGGCCGACTCGAACGTGACGCTCTACGTGCACAGCATGTACGCGGCCGACGTCGAACTCGTCCGCCATGACGTGTTGCGTCTCGAAGAACTCGCGCTGCGCGCGTTCGGGTCGAACGAGGACTACGAGAAGGCGCACCTCGACGTCGTGCGGCACGAGCGGCTGATCGACACGTCGGCGTCGCCTCGCCAGGTCCGACCGCCCCGACAGGAGAAGACGTGAACACGGCCGCACTCGTCATCGTGGCATGCGCCGCCGTCCTCTTCATCCTGCGGATGCTGCGCGGGCCGGCGCTGGCCGACCGGGTCATCTCGTCCGACGGCTTCATCTCGACCGTCGTCATCGCCGTCACCATCGCCTCGGTCCGTGCCGACAGCGGAGTGGTGGAAGGGACCGTTCTCGTCGTCGCGCTCGGCGGGTTCGTCGGGACGGCGGTCCTCGCTCGCTTTATCGAACGACGGGGCAGCTGATGGGCGGATTCTTCGACACCGTGGGTGGGCTGTTCATGATCTCGGGAGCTCTGTTCGCGCTCCTGGCCGGCATCGGAGTCCACAAGTTCCGCGACCCGTACTCTCGCATGCACGCTGCTGCGAAGAGCCCGACGCTCGGCCTCGTCCTGGTCGCGATCGGTGCGGGCCTGGTGGCGCGCTCGCTCGGTGCCGTGCTGACCCTCGTCCTGGTCGTCGTGCTGCAATTGCTGACGTCGCCGGTGGCCACGCACCTCGCCGCTCGTGCCGTCCACATGCGGGTACGCGTCCCGCAGGACGGCCCCGACGAACTCGAAGTCGACGAATCCCGCTGACCACATTGCACCGCACCGCACCGCCTTGCGGGTCCCCCGACGTGGTCGTCGGTCGGAGCGACCATGGTCACGTCGTCGTGGCGCTGGTCTCCACGATCGGGCTGACCCGACGGCGATAGCGTCCTGTCGATCATGCTCTGGTCGCTCTTCGCATTGCACGGTGCGGCCATCATCACGATCATCGCCGTTGGTCGATCCCTGCGTGACCCCCGTTTCGTCTTCGCGATCGCCGCGATCCCGGCGACGGTGGCGACCGTGTTCGCAGCGACCCGGATCGGCGCCGAGGACGTCACTGCGCGCTTCGTCTGGGTCGACCAACTCGACCTCGTCCTCGCCTTCCGGATCGACGCGATCAGCGCGCTCCTCACCCTCGTGGTCGCCGGCATCGGCGTGGCGGTCTTCGTCTACGCGGCCGGGTACTTCACTGCGACGTCGTCCGCGCTCCCACGCTTCGCGGCGAACCTGTCGGCGTTCTCGGTTTCGATGCTCGGGTTGGTCTGGGCCGACTCGGTGTGGACGCTGTTCATCTTCTGGGAGTTCACGTCGGTCACGTCGTTCCTCCTCGTCGGCCACAAGCACCAGAGCGAGGGAGCGCGTCTCGCAGCACGACGAGCGCTGCTCATCACGGTGTCGGGCGGCCTCGTGCTGCTCGCTGCGATGGTGCTGATCGCCGACGGCGAACTGGCGATCGGGCTGCGCGACCTGCAACCCATGACCGGCCCGACGGCGCCGCTCGCTGCGATCCTCGTGCTGGTCGCGGCGGCCACGAAGTCGGCGCAGGTCCCGTTCCACGTCTGGCTGCCTGGCGCGATGTCGGCACCGACGCCGGTGAGCGCCTACCTCCATTCGGCCACCATGGTGAAGGCAGGCGTCGTGGCGGTCGCCCTCTTGGCGCCGGCGCTCGGCGGCACCGCCGTGTGGACTCCGGTCGGCGTGACCTTCGGGCTCGGGTCGATGATCTGGGGCGCGATCGGTGCGCTCCGCCACGTCGACGCCAAGCTCATCCTGGCGTGGGGGACGATCTCGCAGCTCGGGCTGATGATCGCGCTCTTCTCGCTCGGCTCGGCGAAGGCGGTGTTCGCCGGCGTGTCGATCCTCGTGGCGCATGCGGTGTTCAAGGCGGCGTTGTTCATGGTCGTCGGCGAGATCGACGTACGGGCCGGGACGCGCGACGTCCGCGAGTTGTCGGGTCTGCGATCGAGCATGCCGCTCGCGTTCGCAGTGGCTGTGGCGTCGAGCGCGTCGATGGCCGGCATCCCTCCGCTGCTCGGCTTCCCCGCCAAAGAGGCGGCGGTCGAGGCCGCCCTCGGGCTCGACGGTGGGCTCCGGGTCGTCGCACTGATCGGCATCGTCGGCGGGTCGGTCCTGACCGTGGCGTACACGACTCGTTTCGTTCTCGCCGTGTTCGGACCCTGGGGATCGACGGAGCGCGGTTGGTCGGAGGCGACGGTCGTGTCGCCGTCACGGCTCCCGATCACGATCGTCACCGCAGTGCTCGGAGCCGCTTCGCTGATCGGCTACGTCGCTCTCGGCTGGGTCACCGATCGGGTGCGTGCCGCGTCGATCCTGCTCGACCCGAAGTCGGAGATCTACCTGCTGTACCGGTGGCCGGGCATCACCACTGCGTTCGTCGTCTCGGCAGTGATCGTGGCGTCGGGCCTCGCGCTGGGTGCCGTTCTGACACGCCGTTCGCTGTCGATCCCGCGTCCGCTGGGTGCCGATGCAGCCGACGGCCTGGTCGCAGGCGTGCTGCGCACCGCCACGATCGTCGCCGGTCGGGTCCAGCACGGCTCGCTCCCCGTGTACCTGATGGTGGCCGTGGCGGTGTCGGCTGCTGCTGCGGTGCCCTTCGTCGGCGGGCTCGACGGAGACGCACTGATCATCTGGGACCGACCGATCGACGCCGTGGTCGGTGTGCTCGTGGTGGGCGGCGCTCTCGCCACCCTCTTCGTCCCGACGCGCCTGGGCTCGGCGCTGGGCCTCGGATCGGTCGGCTTCGGGATGTCGGCCATCTTCGTCGCGCACGGCGCTCCCGATCTGGCGCTCACCCAACTCCTCGTCGAGACCGTCGTCGTGGTGGGCTTCGTCCTCGGATTCGGACACCTCGCACGCCGTCTGCCTCCGGACGACTCGGCGCGTCGACCGCTTCGCGTCGTGATCTCGGTGGCGGGTGGCCTCGCCGTCATGGCGGGGCTGGCAGCGGCCGCGTCGAATCCGTCGGGCCAGCCGCCGCTCGACCGACTGACCGAGCGAGCGGTCGTCGACGGCGGCGGCAACAACCTCGTCAACGTGATCCTGACCGACGTGCGCGCGCTCGACACGTTCGGCGAGATCCTCGTGCTCGTCGCGGTCGCCGTGGGTGTCGCCGCTCTGGCCCGTGCGCCGCGTCCCGAGCGGCGGGCCGGCGCCGACGCCTCGACGGGTGGTCCGACGTGATCGCCGAACGCTCGCTCGTCGTGCGCGACGGGATCCGCCTCGCCAGCCCGCTGGCTGCGGTCGTCGCAGTGGCGCTCTTCTTCAGCGGACACAACCAGCCGGGAGGTGGCTTCGCCGCCGGCCTCGTGCTGGGAGGAGTGGTCGCGCTGCGTCACCTCGTCGGGATGTCGACGCTTCGTCACCCGATCCGACTCATGTCGTTCGGAGGTGCCGTCGCTGCCGCCGTCGTGTTGTTCCCGTTGCTCATCGGCGACGTGGCGCTCGATCAGTACGTCTGGCAGTGGGATCTCCCGGTCCTCGGCAAGGTGAAGTGGGGGACGGCGCTGCTGTTCGACCTCGGCGTCACGTCCATCGTCGTCGGCCTGATCGCCGTCGTCGTCGACGGTCTCGACGCCGATCCCGAGAACCCACGTCGCGACTCCCAGGGCGACGTCCTTCCCGAGGATGCGCTGCCCGACGAAGTGACGGGATCGCGGATCGGGGAGCGGGGTCCGCTGTGAGCATCACCTTGCTGATCGTCACCGGCGCCCTCGCTGCGATCGGGATCTACCTCGCCACGTCGCGGGTCCTCAGTCGCATCGTGCTCGGATTCGCACTGCTCGGACATGCAGCCGTCCTCGCGCTGCTCACGGCGGGCGGCCCGTCGGGCGATCCACCTCTGGCGGGCCGGAGCACGCCCGAGGAGTCGGCCAACCCGCTGCCCCAGGCACTCGCGCTGACGGCCATCGTGATCTCGTTCGGCCTCACCTTGTTCCTCCTCGCGCTGGCGCGCCGGAGCCAGATGCTCAGCGGCGACGACCTGGTCGAAGACGATCTGGAAGACCGCCGAATCGCTGCCCGATCGGACGACTCGTGAGCGCCGTCGTCGCACTGATGGTGCTCGTCCCCCTCGCCTGCTCGATGGTCACCCTCGGGTTCCGGCGCCAGGAGATTCCCCGCGACGTGGTCACGCTGGGGGCGCTCATCTCGGTGACGGTGATGTCGATCGTCCTGCTCGCACACGTCGAGAGGAACGGTTCGGTCGTCGTACGCGCCGGCGGGTGGGATCCCGAACTCGGCATCGTGCTGGTCGCCGACATGTTCGCCGTCCTCGTGCTCGCCGTCGCGATGGTCACGATCACGCTCGTCGAGATCTTCGCGATCGGTCAGCGTCGTGGTGCGTCGGGCGCCGACCCGACGGTGGTCGGGCCGATGCTGCTGATGCTGACCGGCGGCGTGTCGCTGTCGATCCTGACCGGCGACCTCTTCACCCTGTTCGTCGCCTTCGAACTCATGCTGGTGGCGAGCTACGTGTTGCTCACCCACCAGGGTCGGGCCGGCCAGGTCCGCTCGGGCATGACCTACGTCGTCATCAACCTCTTCGCGTCGACGCTGTTCCTCTTCGGCCTCGCCTTCGTGTACGCAGCGACCGGCACGGTGAACATCGCGCTGCTCGCCGACCGAATCCCCGAACTCGACGACCCCGTGCGGTGGGGGATCGGCCTCTGGTTCCTCGTCGTGTTCGGCACGAAGGCGGCGATGTTCCCACTCTTCTCGTGGCTGCCCGACAGCTACCCGACGGCGCCGACGACCATCACGGCGGTGTTCGCCGGGCTGCTCACGAAGATCGGCGTCTACGTGATGATCCGATTCCACACACTGACGGGGATGGACGACCTCGGACCGATCATCCTCGTGCTCGCCGGGTTGACGATGATCGTGGGCGTCGCCGGCGCGCTGGCGCAAGACGACATGAAGCGCATCCTGTCGTTCCACATCGTCAGCCAGATCGGATACATGCTGATGGGGCTCGGCCTGTTCTCGGTCGCGGGGATCGCCGGCGCGATCGTGTTCGTCGTCCACCAGATCCCCGTCAAGACCGTGCTCTTCCTCGCTGGTGCCCACGTCGAGTCGGAGCGAGGCACCTCGTCGCTCGGCGCGACGGGAGGGCTGATGGCGAAGAAGCCGTTCATCGCCGCCGCCTTCGCGATCCCGGCGCTGAGCCTCGCCGGGCTGCCTCCGTTCTCCGGATTCGTCGCCAAGTTGTCGCTGATCGACGCCGGGATCTCCGCGTCGTCGACCGTCATCGTGGTCGTGGCGCTCGTCGGCTCGGTTCTGACGCTGTTGTCGATGGTGAAGATCTGGCTCGGCGTGTTCTGGGGGTCGGCGGACGACGAGGTTCGGTCCGGGTCGGGCGCGGTGACGTCGACGCGAGGCGGTTCGGCGACGATGGCCTTCGCCACGACGACGATGATCGCCGTCACGTTGGCCGTCGCCGTCTTCTCGGGTCCGCTGGTCACGATGAGTACCCGGGCGGCGAACGAGTTGCTCGACGGCGACGGCTACGTCGCTCAGGTCATGGCGACGAGCGACGCTGCGCCCGAGCCTGACGGCGACACTGCACCCGAGCCTGACGCCGACGCCGCACCCGAGCCTGATGGCGACGTCGAGGCGGCACCCGACGTCGAGGCCGACCCAGGTGTCGTCACCGATGACGCGACGGGCACTGTCGACGTGGTCGACGACAGGAGCGGGCGATGACCGGCTCGTGGTCGATCCGGCGGCTGCTGGTCGTGCTCGGTCTCGCAGCGGTGTGGTGCGCGTACTGGGGAGAGGTGTCGGTCGCCAACGTCGCGTCGGGTCTGCTGGTCGGTGCCGTCGCGTCGACGATCGGGAACGAGGCGTCGGGGCGTCGAATTCGCCTGGTACCGATGATGCGCCTGCTGTGGGTCGTGTTCGTCGACCTCGTGGAGTCGACGGCGGTGGTGGTGCGTGAGGTGGTGACGGTCGTCGACGACACCGACGAGGCGATCATCGTCGTGCCGATCGACTCTGCCGGGCGCAATCATCTGCTGTTGCTGTACGTGGCGATCACCCTCACCCCGGGCACGGCGGTCGTCGCCGGTTCGCACGACGAGGAGGTCCTCTACCTGCACATCCTCCACGCCGATCGGCGCGATGCGATCGAGGAACACGTGGCATTGCTCGTGCGCCTCGCCGAGCGAGCGTTCCCGACCAGCGCGCCGATGCCGCATGACGCAGAGGTGTCGTCGTGAGCCCCTGTCGCGGCGCGGACACGGTCTGGGTCCGGCCCAGACCGCTTCGGGAGTGGCTCGTCGGGGCGGCGCGTCGGGGAGAAGCGGTCTGATGTCGGTCGTCGTGCTCGTCGTGTATACCGGACTGCTCGTTGCTGTGGGGTGCGCTGCCGTCCGCCTCTTCCAGGGCCCCACGCTCGCCGATCGGGTGATGGCGCTCGACCTGATGTTGATCGCATTCATGACCGGGATCGCCGTCGACGCCGCCGACCGCCAGGACACGACGTTCCTCAACCTGCTCGTCGTGATCGCCGTGATCGGCTTCACAGCGACGCTCGCCGTCGCGACGTTCATGGAGCGTCGCGAACGCCCCGAGGATCCGTCGTGAACCCGGTCTCGTCGTTCTTCCTGCTCGCCGGAACGGCCATGATCGTGCTCGCTGCGATCGGCCTGATCAAACTGAAGACCCCCTACGCGCGGCTGCACGCGGCGGGCAAGGCCAGCCCGGTGGCATTCATCCTCGCCGGCATCGGCGCGGCGATCGAGGTCGGCTGGGCAGGGGCGGCGCAGCTCATCGTGGCCGGCGGCGCTCTCGTCGTGACGCTGCCGATCGCCGTCCACCTGTTGTTCCGGGCCGTGCACTCGACCGCACCCGAACACGATCCGACACTCGACGAACTCGGCCGCGACCGCGCCTGACCGCATACGTGAAGGGTCTGTCCCCTCACGTATGACCGTGTTCGTGAAGGGTCTGTCCCGTCACGTATGGATGTGTTCGTGAAGGGTCTGTCCCCTCACGTATAGATGTGTTCGTGAAGGGTCTGTCCCGTCACGTATGGATCGCTGTCGGATTCGAGGGGACGGGCAGCGCGTCGGTGGTCAGCAGGCGAACTCGTACTGCTGCTCGACGGTGGTCATCCACCGTCTGATCGTGCCGCTGTCGGACACGAATCGGCCGATGCCGTCGGCGTAGACGTACAGCGTTCCGCTGTCGTCGCCGGGCCCGGGGTCGGCCACCCGGACGAGACCCTGTGGTGCAACCGGATCGGGGATCGGCTCGTACGCCGATGCGTCGAAGGTCTCGCCGCCGAGGTCTCGCATGGTCACCAACGGGTACCACGTCGCATCGGGCTCCACGAGCGTCTCGTTGCCGCATGCGCCGTAGTAGTCGGCGATCGTGATCGTCTCGACGATCTCGATCGAACCGGCGCGCGACTCGGTGGAGGGCGGCGATTGGGCCGGTCCGGTGTCGGAGCCACAAGCGACGAGCGCCATCGAGATCACGGCAGCGGCTGCAGCGGAGCACACGTGGCGGCGCCGGGCCGAGCCGGTGCTGTGGTCGGGAGTGTCGGATGATCCGGTGCTGTGGTTCATGAGTGTCGGACGTTCGTCGCCGTCGTGCGGTTCCCGATCGGCGGATGAGGGCGAAGCGGTCCGATCGTCACACGTCGAGCCGGTCACCACGATCTCCCCGTGCCGGGGCTGAGCAATCGTGAGACGATCCTGCCCATCGAGGTCAGATCCGTCGCGCCACATTCAGAGGGTGCGGACCGGGTCAGAGCCGTCCCAGTCGATCGACGCTCGCCGGACCATGTCGTAGAACTTCAACAGGCCGTCGGTCGGTTCGTAGATCTCGATCAGGTGGCCGCGTGCCGGTCCGCCGTCGTGCATCGCGAATGCCTGGCCGCCGCTCGTCTGCCCCCACAGCACTTCGGCGTGACCGTCGGCTGCGAGTGATGTCGAGACCGCGTCGAGGTCGTCGACGAGATGGGCGACGTGGTGCAGACCCGACGCAGGCACGACGGGGGAGTCGCCCGGATCGTGCTGACAGATCAGTTCGAACATGACGTCGCCCCACCAGCCGTAGGCCGACGAGTGGTCGAACACGCTGCTCTCCCCGCGCACGCGTGCGGTCGACAGTTCGATGTGGTCACGGACGAAGAACGGACCCACTCCGACCGGCGCCCAGCCGGCGGCGGCTTCGCGCACGTCGGCGACGGCGTATGCGAGCTGGACGGGTCCGCTCATGGGTCGTCCGCGTCGCTCGGGGCCGGTGTACGGATCGATCATGTGACGAATGTACGGGCCTCTTGTGACCGATCACCAACGGGATTCGCATCGTCGTGCGGGCGGCGTCGATACCTTCCCGTCGATGACCACAGCATCGACGACCATCGCCGACGTCGGCGCGATCGTGGATGACCCGCGTCGCGTCGTCACTCTCGACGCCGTTCACAACTTCCGCGACCTCGGGGGGTACGCGCTCGGTGACGGGCGCGTGACCGGCTGGGGTCGGATGTTCCGAGCCGACGGTCTCTATCGACTCACCACCGACGACCTCACCGTGATGGACGCCCTCGGTATCCGCACCGTCATCGACCTCCGCTCGTCGGCCGAGGTGGAGCAGTACGGCAGCTACCCCGTCGCCAGACACCCGGTGGCTTTCCACAGCCTGCCGATCATCGACGTGACGTGGCACGACGCCGACACTCCCGAGGTGACCGACGACGAAGCCGGCGCGATCGAGTTCCTGACGTGGGCGTACAACGACATGCTCGATCAGGGCGCCGACCGCTTCGCTCACGCCATCCAGGTCCTGGCGCTGCCGAGCGCGTCGCCGTCGGTCTTCCACTGCGCTGCGGGCAAGGACCGGACCGGCGTGCTTGCCGCGCTCGTGCTGTCCGGGCTCGGTGTCGACCTCGACGTGGTGGTCGCCGACTACGCGCTGACCGAAGCGGGGATGAACCGGATGCGAGCGTGGGTCGACGGGCAGGATTCGGCGATGGCCGAGCGGATGCGTGCGATGCCGTCGTTCATGCTGGCAGCGCATCCTCAGGCCATGCGCAACCTGCTGGAAGCGCTGATCTCCCGGCACGGCTCGATCCCGCAATATCTGTCGACGATCGGAATCGGCGACGCGACGCTCGACGCGCTTGCGACCGTTCTCACCACCTGACGAGCGCCGCTGTATGCCGGCAGCGTCCGACGAGCGGTCGTCGTCGGGCTCAGACCGATCCGTGACTCCTCAGGACTGGATGATCGAGACGTCGATGATGACGACGTCTTCCGACGAGATGCCGCTGGAGTCGACCGAGCCGACGGCGTCCATCGCCGACACCACGCCGAGGTCGTCGGCACGGATCTGACCGAACAGGCTGTACAGCGGATCGAGGCCGGCGCCGCTCGGGCCGGAGATGATGAAGAACTGGCTGCCGTTCGTGTTCGGTCCGCTGTTCGCCATGGCGATCGAGCCGATCTCGTACTGGCCCGGAGCGGGCAGTTCGTCGACGAAGCTGTAGCCCGGGCCCCCGGTTCCGGTGGCGGTCGGGTCGCCGCACTGGACCACGAACTGCTGAATGACGCGATGGCACAGCGTGTTGTCGAAGTAGTTGTTGCGGGCGAGGAACACGAAGCTGTTGACCGCGGTCGGGGCGGCCACCGGATCGAGGTCGATCGTGAAGTCGCCGAGGCTCGTCGAGACCGCTGCGGCGTAGGAGGCGCCCGATTCGAGACAGAACGGTGGCGCCTCGGGGAACGACTGGACGACGGCGTCGCTGTCGCCGGTCGGGCACTCCATCGACACGGGTGCAGGCTCGGCCTCGATCGGAGGGAGCGGGTCGCCGGCGACCTCTTCGGAGGTGACATCGGCGTCGCTCACGACGGGCGCGTCGCTTCCGCCGCACGCCGCGAGGGTGAGCGCCGCGGCGGCCATCAGAGCCGTCAGGCGTGCGACGTTCACGAAGAGCTCGGCTCGACGGACACGACGACGGCCGGCGCAGCCACTGCGATGACGCCCTGGCCGTCTTCGTCGTCGCCGATGAACTGGCCGGCGATCACGACGATCAGGAACACGGCGACGATCGCCACGATCACGAACACGGCGAGGCGCGTCGACTTCGACTTGGCGGCCTGGCGCGCCATCTCTTCGTCGCGCTTGGCGCGGTTGGCCTTCTGGCGTTCACGTTTGGCGGTTCCCACAGTGTCGCGACGATATCGCTTGCAGCGCCCTGCGTCCGATCATCGCCGAACTCGTCGGGCGGGCGATCGCCCCTCGGGCGCCTTCCGTGCCGCTTCTCGCCGACACGGATATCTCAGGTATCGGCGGATGGTCGGCCAGTCGCGTGGGCGCGCCAGTAGATTGAGACCGTGGCCAAAGTGCGTCTGTTCGCTTCTGCCCGCGAAGCCGCGGGCACGGGAACTGATGTGATCGAAGGTGCCACCGTCGCCGATGTGCTGCGGTCCGCCGAGGATCGCTACGGCAACCAGTTCACCGACGTGCTGGCGACCTGCCGTGTGTGGGTCAACGGCGATGATGTGGGTCTCGACACCGAGTTGGGGCCCGATGACGAGCTGGCGGTTCTGCCGCCGGTTTCTGGAGGAGCGACATGAGTGATCACGAGACCAACGAACCGGGCGACCTGTCGCTCGACGAACTGCGTGCGAAGCGAGCCGAGTTGCAGCAGCAGGACGACGTCGTTTCCTATGCGCGCCGTGTCGCGCAGGCCCGGCTCGATCTCGTCAAGTCCGAGTTCGCACGCCGTGGTTCCGACGGCGACGTCTCGAAAGAGGTCGCCGACGTGCTCTCACGACACATGAGCGGTGGCACGGCGCGTCCACCACGCCCCGCCGAGGACCTGAGCGACGATGCGCTGTCGGCCGAGCTCGATGCGATCTGCACCGAACACCACTATGGCCGCGTCGAGGACCTCGACGAGAAGGAACTCGCGGTTCTCGCCGAAGCGATCGGTGAGTTCGAACGTCGTGTCTCACGAGATCGTCGTGCCCGTTTCGACCGCCTCGACGCATTGAGCGCCGAACTCGTGCGCCGGTATCGAGACGGCGAGGCGAACGTCGACTCCCTGCTCGCCGACTGAGCACCCGCTCGATGAACGACCCTGCGGTCGTCGACGGTGACGCGCCCGGAACAGCGGTGCGCCGGGTGGCGATCATCTCGTTGCACACCTCGCCTCTTCTGCAGCCCGGTTCGGGCGACAGCGGAGGGATGAACGTCTACGTGCGCGAGTTGGTGTCGGCGCTGTCGCAGACCGGCATCGAGTGCGTCACCTTCACTCGCGCCGACCGGGAGGGCTTGGAGCCCGAGGTGTTCGTCGAGCCGAACCATCGGGTCGTGCACATCGAGGCCGGCCCGCACCATCTCCCCAAAGAGGCCCTGCCCGACATCTCCGACCGCTTCTGCGCCGGGGTGATGGCGTGGTTCGAAGCCAACGGCGCGCCCGACGTGATCCACGGCAACTACTGGCTCAGCGGTGTCGTCGGCCATCACCTGAAGCACCAACTCGACGTGCCGTTCGTGTCGACGTTTCACACGCTCGCTCGCGTCAAGGCCGAGGGCGGCGACCCCGAACCTGCGTGGCGCGACCGCGCCGAGGCCGAGATCATCCAGTGCTCGGACGCGATCTGCGTGAGCTGCGTCGAGGAGGAGGAGCAGTTCCGGCGCCTCTACGGGAACCCGGTCGGGCGGATCGAGATCATCGCACCGGGGGTCGAGCACGCGTTCTTCGCCCCCGGTGACCGAACGGGTGCTCGTCGAGCGATCGGGGCGGATCCCGATGTGCCGCTCGTGCTCTTCGTCGGGCGCATCCAACCGCTCAAGGGTCCTGACGTCGCGATCCAGGCACTCAGCGAACTGCGGGCGCTCGGTCACCCCGACGCTCAACTGATGATCGTCGGCGGGGCGAGCGGACGTAACGGCATGATCGAGACCGAGCGGGCGCACGATCTGGTCGATGAACTCGGACTGCGCGACGTCGTCCACTTCATCACACCACAGCCGCACCACATCCTGTCCAGCTACTACCGCGCCGCCGACATCGTGATCGTGCCGAGCCGGTCGGAGAGCTTCGGGCTCGTCGCGCTGGAGGCCGCAGCGTGCGGAGTGCCCGTGGTGGCGAGCGCCGTCGGCGGTCTGCTCAGCCTCGTCGACGACGGAGCGACGGGCCGATTGATCGAGGGCCGCAATCCGCAGCGATACGCCGAAGCGATGGCGGCGATCCTCGACGACGATCACCTGCGGCTGTCGATGTCGGAGGCGGGCGTGGAGCGAGCGCAGCGCTATACGTGGCGAGCGGCTGCCGAGTGGTTGAGTGTGCTGTACGACGACCTGCTCGACACCGACCTCGTCATCTGCCACGACTGACCGCGCCCGCGCCCCACCGCCCCGCCCGCGCCCCACCGGCGCCCCACCGACCCGCCCGCGCCCCACCGGCGCCCCACCGAGCCGGTTGCGGCGAACATGTGAGCTGGCGCTGCGCCATGCGAGGCGCGACCTCCCCAGATCGGCGTCCGGCTCACTGGTGTGGCTGGCGGTCGGGCGCCCCACCGAGCCGGTTGCGGCGAACATGTGAGCTGGCGCTGCGCCATGCGAGGCGCGACCTCCCCAGATCGGCGTCCGGCTCACTGGTGTGGCTGGCGGTCGGGCGCCCGCGGCGAACATGTGAGCTGGCGCTGCGCCATGCGAGGCGCGACCTCCCCAGATCGGCGTCCGGCACGGGATCTTCGACGACGAGTTGCGCTCGGGGACCGGTGCGTCGTAGACCCAGGTCATGAGTGACCCCCTCGATGCCGCCGCCCTCGCCGTGTTGGAACGTCGGATCGACGAGTGGATTGGCGAACTCGACGGCGAACACGACCACATCCTGGCCGTCGAGCGCGCCGACGACGGCTCGATCCGGTGGTTGGTGCGGATGCAGGGCGACGAGAAGGAGTTCACGACGGTATGGCTCACGCTCGGCCAGCGGACACTTCGCTACGAGACCTACGTGATGCCGGCGCCCGAGGAGAACGCTCTCGACCTGTACGAGAACCTGTTGCGGCGCAACGAACGACTCGTCGGAGTGCACTTCTCGATCGGTGCCGAGGACGGGATCTTCTTGCGCGGCGAACTCGACGCGGCCCGCCTCGACAAGGACGATGTCGACCAGGTCCTCGGCCTCGTCTACGCAACGGTCGAATCGACTTTCCAGTCGCTCATCCGTATCGGCTTCGCCAGTCGCTTCGTCGATACTTCCGACGATTCGGATCGTTCGACCTGACCCCGGACCGGGTCGCATCGTCGGTGCGCGCCCGAGAGATTTCCGCTCCAGGAGCGCAACGACCCAGTGAGCCTCGATTCACCGTGTAGGTGAGCGGGGTGGGTTGGTCGCGTCCACCAAAAAGGCCTCCTGAGCTGGGATGATTGTG
>ENA-ORXU01000063-ORXU01000063.1-marine-metagenome-genome-assembly--contig:-NODE-63-length-127740-cov-8.359180_pt1 | contig 127740 bp, 100 predicted proteins | sample MGYA00237869_ERZ511484 | MGnify/ENA metagenome assembly ERZ511484 | reverse complement strand
CTCTCACTGGGCGGACATCGCCCCGACCTCCCCGGCCGAAACACCGCCGCATGACCCACACAAAGAACAGGAGAGCCACAAAAGGTCAAGATGTCGTAAAAGTCGGCGGGATCTTCTGCGATTCGATCTTCGCCGAGATTCGGTCGTGCTCGGCGGCATCGACGGTGGTCGCCTCGTCGATCAGCATGACGGGAATCCCGTCTCGCACCGCATACGCGCGGGTCAGCCGAGGGTTGTACAGCATCTGCTCGTCCTCGACGTGGAACAGCGGCCCTTTGTCTTCAGGGCACGCGAGGATCGACAGCAGATCGGGTGAGAGTGACATTCAGGCCGCCTTCGGAGGTCGTGTTCGTGGATGGATCAGGTCGTGATCAGGGCGAGCAGTTCAGCCACCCGATCATCGCATGCATCGCGGTCGGGAGCCTCGAGGTTGAGTCGGAGCAGCGGTTCGGTGTTGGACGGACGCAGGTTGAACCACCAGTCGCCGCAATCGACGGTGAGCCCGTCGAGTTCGTCCTGCGGGTGGTCGGCGAACTCACCGCTGACGCGATCGATCACCGCGAGCGCGTCGTCGACCTGGGTGTTGATCTCGCCGCTCGACGAATACCGCTCGAAGGGCTTGCGCAACTCCGACAGCGGTGCGCCGGCTCGACCGACCTCGGCCATCACCATCAGCGAAGCGATCAGGCCGCTGTCGGCGTTGAAGTTCCGGGCGAAGTAGTAGTGAGCGGAGTGTTCCCCGCCGAACACGGCGCCGGTCTCGGCCATCGTCTGCTTGATGTAGGAGTGGCCGACGCGAGTGCGCACGGGCGTCCCGCCGTGTTCGGTCACCACCTCGGGCACCGATCGGGAACAGATCAGGTTGTGCAGGATCGTCGCGCCGGAGTGCTGACGCAGTGTCGACGCAGCCAGGAGCGCCGTGGTCGTCGAGCCGCTCATCCCGACACCGGCTTCGTCGACGACGAACACCCGGTCGGCATCCCCGTCGAACGCCAGGCCGATGTCGAACCCGCCACCGACGACGCGCGCTCGCAGGTCGCGCTGATTCGCGGGCTGCAACGGGTCGGCGGGATGATTCGGGAAAGTGCCGTCGAGTTCGGGATACATGATCTCGAAGTCGACGCCCTCGAGCCGTTCGAAGACGGCCGGGACGACGAGGCCGCCCATACCGTTCGCGGTGTCGGCCACGACCTTCATCGGACCGATGTCGGACAGGTCGATGAAGGTGAGCACGTGATCGACGAAGGCGTCGAGCATCGAGGTCTCGCTCTGGGTTCCCTGCGTCGCAGCCCGTGACGGTTCGTCGCCGTCGAGGACGGCCTGGGCGACCGACTTGACGTCGCCGAGGCCAGAATCGGCACCCACCGGGCGCGCTGCCGAGCGGCACAGCTTGATGCCGTTGTAGCCCGCCGGGTTGTGCGACGCGGTGAACATCGCACCGGGCACGTCGAGCGTCCCGGAAGCGAAGTACATCAGGTCGGTGGAGGCCAGACCGATGTCGACGACCGACACACCGTGTTCGAGCAAGCCGCGCGTGAACGCCTCGACCAGAGCCGGTCCGGACGGGCGCATGTCACGACCGATGACGACGCTCGGGGCATCGGCCCCTTCGTGCTCGGCGTTGACGAGGGTGGCGAAGCCGACTCCGAGAGCATGTGCGACGTCGGCGTTGAGCTCGTCGTGCACGGTGCCACGAATGTCGTATGCCTTGACGATCTGGTCCAGGACTGACATGACGGCGCGACGTTATCGGACGACGCACCCACGCGGTGCCGGATCGGCGTCGGGAGCCCGCGCCGGGTGACGGTCAGGCGGGCGGAGCAATGGGCGGTGAGTCCGGTGAAGACTGCTCGGACGGCGGTTCCGACGACCCCGCCGCGGCCGGTCGGCGAGATCGCACGGCCGGCGGCTCGGGCGCGTGCCCCGACGACGACGGCAAGCGTTCCGAGAGGTCGGCACGCCACGCTTCAGCGGGGTCGGCCGAGCGCAGTTCGTCGCCCGGCACGTCGGGTCTCGTCTCGAACGTGATCGGGGCTGGCGGGCCGGGATCGAGCGTTGCAGCGGGGCCGGCTCGGCCCGCGTCGAGTCGGCCCGCCTGAGCGTCGTCGCCCGAAGCGCTCGCGAACGAGGGGACCTCGCTGGCGTGTACGACGTCGCCTCGGAATCGCCAGAACACGCACAGGGCGATGCCCGCTGCGGTGAGTAGATAGAAGAACCAGTCGAGCCCCGAGCGCGAGTCGTAGGTCAACTCGACCTGGGTCTGCGTCGGAACGACGATCATGTGGTTCGCGCCGGCGCGGTAGGGGCCGTCGGCACCCGACACCCGCCAGTTGGGGAAGTAGCTGACCTTGACCATCACGGGGACACCGATCTGGTCGACACCGAACCGGATCGACTGCTGGCGGATCTCGACGTCGGTGACGGCGATCTCGGGAAGCTGCTCCGGTGCGATCGGCACCTCCGGCACGACGTAGTCGACGCGCCGGCGTTGGTCGTCGAACGGTTCGACGCGTTGGCCCTGGTCGATCGCCGCCGTGACCCGCTGCCACTCGTCGGGGCCTTCGTCGACGGGAACGGCGGGCCAGACCTCACGATTCTGGAACCAACTCGTGCCGACTTCGAGGTTGCGCTCGCGATCGTCGCCCGGCTTGTACCAGTCCTGGTTCTCTGCCTGGTCGACGACCACCGGAGCGATCGTCAGCGGTTCGACGACGTTCGATCCGGACACCTCGTAGACCTCCCAGGTTCCCGACAGCGCCACGAATTCGAGCCCGGGAGCCGTGGCCGCCTCGGCCTTGGCCGCATCGGTGCGAACCATGAGGTAGCGCACGCCGAGGTCACGCAGGTGACGGGTGCCGAGTTCGGCGTCGTTGTTCGTGTAGCGGAGCTGGCGGACGGGGTTCGACGAGCTCTCCGAGACCGTGGCCGCGGTGATGAAGTGATAATTGGTCGACGCCGTGGCTTCGAAGAACAGACCCTCCATCGACCCGATGCATCCGTCGGTCCAATGCGGCAGCAGCATCAGCGCCATCGTCGTTCCGTACTCGCCGTTCGCGCTGTTGTTCTCCCACATCGCACGCCCGCATCCACGGTCGGTACCAAGGCCGCCCATCGTGTTCACGAGGTCGTCGTAGGCCGGATAGGAGTCGCGGCCTTCGTAGCCCTGCCAGTTGTATCGGGTCCACCCGTCGGCGACGGCTCGTCCACTCGTCGGGCCCTTGCGGAACGGCCCCCACGAATACACCGAAGCCTCCTGCTCGACGGCCCGCCCGTCGAAGGGGAGCACCTCGTACATCCACCCGAAGACCAACAGGATCGACACGCCCACGACGGCGAATCCGCTGGCCGCCTCGCCTCCCGACAGCTCGCGGTCTGCGAGGCGGCGGCGAGCGAAGTTGACGACCCACGAGATCAGTTCGAACGCGCCGGCCACCATCAGCAGATAGCGCGTGAGATAGACGAACGGGAGAAGACGCGGATTCCAGAGCAGCCCGATGATGGGAAGGCTGTCGCGTGTCACGTAGACACCGACGACGAACAGCGCACAGATCAGACCCAGCGCGGTACCGGTCAGCTGGCGACGGAGCACGAACGCACCGAACCCGACGATGGCGAGGCCGGTGATGATGATGTCGAGCGCCGGGGTCAGCGGGAAGAACATGTCCCAGAACGAGTCCTCGACGCCGCTCGGCCGGAAGCCGTACTTCATGTCGGTCATGAACTCGTGGCCGAGCAGGAACGGCCCGACCCACCACGCCGACAGCAAGATGGTGGTCACGCCGGCCGTGACGGCGAACACCAAGCGCGTCCTGTCGATCCAGACCACGCACATCGTGGCCGCTGCGAAGGCGACGAAGATCAACACGATGCCGTGCGACACCATCGCAAGCGACAAGAAGACGGCGGCCCACACCCGGTGCTTGCCCGTGCGGAGCCCGTGGGCGAGCAGCCCCAGACCGAACATCGCCAGTGTGAGCGCGATCGAGAACGAGTACTCGCCCGCCATGGTCGACTTGACGTTGCCGCCGTAGATCTCGAAGCTCTCGTCGAGCAGGAAGCAGAGCCCACCGAAGGCGAACAGTTCGGGCAGCGGGTGGCGGAAACCGCCGAGTCGTCCGAACGCCCAGCACGAGATCGGGAACAGCAGGAGCCCCGACATCGCAACGAGCTTGAACGCCACCCCGTACGGAAGGATGACGTCGAGCGCAACGATCATCAGCGCCGGGATCACCATGTAGAAGCGGTAGAGCGGGAGCCCGCCGTACCAGTCCATCGTCCAGCCCGAGATCTGTCCGCCGGGCAGCAGGTGGTCGCGCAGGAACGCCGGAGCCCACACGTGCGCGCCCATGTCGCCACCGGTCGGCGTCGTGTTGTCGAAGATGAGGTCGCGCTCACCGCCGAACGGGCTGAGGTGGATGACCATCATCATGATGACCGTCGTGATCGTCAGCGCCGACGAGGTGACGATCAGCCGGACGACTCGCTCGTTGGTCCAGGGGGCGTTCCACCAGTCGACAGGTCGCCGGACGATCCGTGCGACGATCCGCTCGCCGAGCGGCGCCGCGATCGCGTGGGCGCCGGCGACTTCGGTGTCGTTGCCGAGGCTGTCGTTGCCGAGGCTGTCGTTGCCGAGGGTGACGGAACCCTCGTCGAACTCGATGCCGTCCTCGGATGTTCGGTGCGACGCGCCGTCATCGTCGTGGCGGTCGAACGGTCGATCGGTGACAGTGCCGGTCCCGGCGGCGATGTCGGGCTCGGTGCCGGTGGCGGTGCCCGGCTCGTCGACGGTGGCGTCGAGGCCTCCGATCGTGTCGTCGCGTACGTCGTCAGTCATCGATCCAGCTCATCATCGATCTCGTCTCTCAGCCCTCGTCGTGTGCTGCGTCGGCCACTCGGTCGAAGCGGTCGGTCGGTGTGGTTCGGTCAGCACGTCCTGGCAGCCCCGACAGTGTGCCAAATCCACGGGCGGCACACAGGTCACCCGCCTCCGAGCGACCCGTCGACCGACGTGGCGCCGATGGCGACCCAGAGCCCGACGGCGTTGAAGCCCATGTGTGCACACATCGACATCGCCAGTCGATCGGTGCGCCAAGCGCAGAGCCCGAAGACCAGTCCGGCGGCGAACAGACCGGGGTACTCGACCGGTCGGAAGTGGATCAGTGCGAAGACGACGGCGACACCGATCACCACAGCGGGGGTCGGGAACCGGGCGAACATCGGTCGTTGAAGCAGGCCACGGTAGAAGAGCTCTTCGACGATCGGGGCGCCGAGCCCGACCGCGAGGATCAACACGATGAGCAGCGACCCATCCGCTCGACGAACCAGGTCCTCGGCCGTCTGGGTGAGCGCCTGATCGCTGAACACATCGGGCCAGATCGCTCTCAGCGGCGCGTAGACGAGTGGGATCAGCGCGAGCTGCGCAACGACTCCGATGGGCAGACCGATGATGTCGACCGGTCGAGCACCGATGCCGAAGTCGGCGCGCACGTCGCCCGAGCCCGAACGCTTCGACGCGACGACCATCGCGGCCAGGTACACCGTCCACCCCGCCAGCAGCGAAGCAGCCAGGACTCCGATCCCCAGTTCGGTCGAACCGTCCGCCTCGTCGCCTCCGACGGAGTTCCCGCCGAGGATCGTGATCATGATGAGCGACGCGAACGTCGCCAACACCCATCCGCCGACGAAGAAACCGAACGCGTCGGGAGCGTCGACCTCGCTGGTCCTCTCCGACGACGCCATCACGGCCGCTGACGCTACCGCTGCCACATCGGTGGCCCCGGCCGAACCGTGGCCGCTCCGTACCGCCAGCTCACGTGTTGGCCGGTCGGGCGGTGTCAGACGGCGATGAGGGTGGCCCGACGGTCGCCGCAGCGATCGTCGAGGTGCCAGCCACGCGGGACCGACAGGCGAGCGGCGTGTCGATCACACATGTCGTACATGTGCGGCTCCCGCTCGGGCCAGAGGCGATCGATCCACACCTGCGACGTGCCGTAGTTGTAGCTCAATGTGAACGCAGCGGTGTCGGAGCACCCCGACCGTGAACACTGGCGATCGGCGACGAGCGGACGCTCCATCTGAGTCGAGATGTCCGGTGCCGGCCACGCCCGCTCGGAGGCGATCCGGTCGAACAGACTCTGACCCTGCGAAGGCCGCGAGGCCGTCACCGTGTCCTCTGCGTGGTGATCGTCATGTCGTGTGGTTGCAGGCCCGGCTCCCATGGAGGAAAACGGTAAACGAACAGACGCGCGACGTGGTGGATACCGCGTCGTCGGCGCCGGCGCGTCGAGGCGCGACGGCCTATTCCCGCACGGGACGTGGCAGTTTCCACAACCGTTCACGTGCGCTTGGTCCGCCATACCGGCCCCCGGCTCGTATCATGGGGCCATGAGCAACCTGCCTCCTCCCCCTCCTCCCCCGCCCCCCGGCGGCGGACGGGGTCGCCGCGGTCCGAAGCTGGAACGTCCCGCTCCCAAGAACAAGGTCGAGCCGCAGGGCTCCGGATCGAACGGCGAACCAGGTGAGGCGAAGACCGGGTTCCCGCGCTGGGGCTGGTGGATCATCGGTGGTGTCGCGCTCGCGGCGCTGCTCATCCCCAGCTTCTGGCCGAGCGACGACGGCACCGATCTCACGTACATCGAATTCATCGCCGAGGTCGAGGCGGGCAACATCGAGACGGCCACGATCAACAACGGGAGCGGCGCAATCGACGGCGAGTACACCAACGGTGACGCATACAACACGACGGGTGGCGGCGAGCGCGGTCTCGCAGAGGGTGACGAAGAACTGCTCCGGGCCCAAGACGTCGACTACAAGTTCGAGACGCCGAGCAGTAATGCTCTGCTCAACCTGCTCACCTTCATGCTCCCGGTGTTCTTGATCATCGGTTTCTTCATCTGGATCCAACGCCGTGCGCAGGGTCAGATGGGTGGTGTCATGTCGATCGGCAAGAGCAAGGCCAAGGCCTACGACTCGAGTCGTCCGTCGACCACCTTCGACGACATCGCCGGCTACGAAGGCGTCAAACAGGAGATCAGCGAGGTCGTCGATTTCCTGCGCTATCCCGAGCGCTTCAAAGAGATCGGCGCCCGCGTGCCCAAGGGCATGCTGCTCGTCGGCCCTCCCGGCACCGGCAAGACCCTCTTCGCCCGAGCCGTCGCCGGCGAGGCCGGAGTCGGATTCCTGTCGGTCACCGGTTCCGACTTCATGGAGATGTTCGTCGGCGTCGGCGCCAGCCGTGTGCGCGACCTCTTCGCTCAGGCAAAGCGCATGGGCAAGGCCATCATCTTCATCGACGAGATCGACTCGATCGGTCGCAAGCGGGGCGCAGGCCTCGGCGGCGGCCACGACGAGCGTGAGCAGACGCTCAACCAGATGCTCGCCGAGATGGACGGCTTCGAGACCTCCGAGGGAATCGTCATCATGGCGGCCACGAACCGCCCCGACATCCTCGATCCCGCTCTGCTGCGCCCCGGCCGTTTCGACCGTCAGATCGTGGTGCCCGTTCCCGAGGCGAACGAGCGCAAGGCCATCCTCGACGTCCACAGCCGTGACAAGCGAATCGGCAGCGACGTCGACATGGAGACGATGGCGAAGGCGACCGTCGGCATGGCCGGCGCCGACCTCGCCAACCTCGTCAACGAAGCGGCACTCGTGGCCGTGCGCCGTGGGTCGAAGGAGATCGAACGGATCGACTTCGAGAACGCCCGTGACCGCGTGGTACTCGGCGCCCAACGCGAATCGGTCATCATGTCGGCCGAAGAGAAGCGCGCCACTGCCTATCACGAGGGCGGCCATGCGCTGCTCGCCACGGTGCTGCCGAACGGCGACCCGCTCCACAAGGTGACCATCCTCCCGCGAGGAATGGCCCTCGGAGTCACCTGGTCACTCCCCCAAGAGCGCCACACCTACTCCAAGGAGTATTTCGAGGACACCATCTGCAAGGCAATGGGTGGGCGTGTGGCCGAGATCGTCGTCTTCGGACATCTCAACTCGGGTGCGGCCAACGACCTCGAACAGGCCACCGGCATCGCTCGCCGCATGGTCCGCGAGTGGGGCATGTCGGATCGTGTCGGGCCGCAGGCCTGGAGTGGTCAGCAGGCGACATTCCTCGGCGACGACCTCATGTCGTCGGGCAAGGAGTACTCCGAAGACACCGCCCGCCTGTTCGACGAGGAGATCTCGAAGCTCCTCAACGACCAGGAGCAGCGTGCCAAGGACGTCCTCACCCGGCATCGTCGTGGGCTCGAACTGATCGCCGATTCGTTGCTCGAGCACGAGACGATCGACGGCCCGACGGTCGCTCGCCTCATCCAGCAGGGAATGATCGAGTCGGGCGAGAACGCGCCGACGCTCGACGACATCGTCTTGAAGTAATCGGGTCAGTGGCTGTGGGAGTCGCAGGACTCGGGGGTGCTGCCCGGGTCACGTGCCTCAGCAACGGCGGCCCACAGGTCGGTTGCCGTCATCGGCCCGAGAAAGCTCCGACGAGTGACGCCCGCTCCGTCGACGATCACGAGCGTCGGCACCGCGTCGACGTCGTACCGATCGTGGAGCGCCCGGTCGGCGATGAAGTCGACGTTCTGAACAGCGACCTCGTCGGTGGCGAGCACCGCTGCCTTCGACGCCACGTCGGCGCACTTGTCGCACGTGTCTGAGGTGAAGACCGCAACCAGCCACGGAGCATCGGGCCGATCGAAGTCGTCGCGATCGAGTTGCTCGGGCACGTTGTAGCGCCGCTGGGTCGGAGCGTCGGGAGTCCGGCGGCGTTGCACCACGTACGCAACGCCGGCCGCCACCGCCACGATGACCAATGCGATCAGCAGTCTCGCCACGCCTCCAGGTTAACGCTGGACCACCGCGCTATGTCCTGCTCCACCGCTCGGACACGCCGCGTCGGTGCGGCGGCGACCGCCGGGCGTCAGGAGTTCGGGAGCAACCAGGAACCCGAACGGCCGGTCAGTTCGGCGTTGCGGGGCAGCGAGCGCTCGATGAAGACCCGGCTGCTCGACGACACGATCAACTCCTGACCGATCACCGCCGGATCGACGAGGTCGATGGTGGCGACCGCTCCCGGGCCGAGCTCGATGTCGCTGAGCGAGTCGACCGCCGTCGGACCATCCGGGCCCACGACCGACACGGTGACGAGGGCCTTGACCTGGTCGATGTTGTAGACGACCAACGCGTCCTCGGTCGGTGCGTCGGGCCCGATGCCCATGCTCCACGAACTGGCGACGAAGGAGTCGGGTCGGACCGTGGCCCCGAGCACCGCCGTGGTCGAGACCGATTCGCCGCTCGGCCGGGTGAGCACGCGCTCGACGACGATCGACGGTTGCGAGAGCGTCGAGAACACGGTGGCGTGGCGGCCGTCGGGCAACACCTCGCTCGGCTGCTGGAGGTCGACGAAGTCATCGTCGCCGTCCCCGCCATCCTCGGTGTCGCTCTCGACGTCGGCTCCGGCCGCATCCTCGTCGTCGGCAGCCTCGTCGTCGATCTCCGCGCCGGCCTGGCCGAGCGGCGAAGCGGTGTCGGTCGTCGGGTCATAGATGACGGCGCGGAACCTCGGCACGACGATCGGATCGCGCTCGTTGACGCCGCTCGCCGACAGAGCGAGACCGCCGAAGAACACCGTGACTTCGATGTCCTCGTCGGTCGGGTTGTACACCGAGAACGTCTCGGTGATCCCGTCGCCGATCTCACCGTCGGCGAACCACCACTGGTCGCGCAGTTCGGGCGCGGCGAGCGACACGTCGTAGCCGACGCGCGCTCCGCGATACTCCTGGACACGCCCGACCACGAGTCGACCCGACGTCGCTTCGACGGCGACCGAGATGATCGGCTCGTCACGTGCACCCAACTCGGCGATCGTGATCGTCTCGACCGATCGGGGCGGCACGAAGAAGCCGTCGAACTGGCGGGGGGCCGCCTCGCTGGTCTCGGTGGAGAAGCGCAGGTCGGCGACGACGGGCTGGTCGAACGGGTTCGTCAGCACCAACGTCTCGACGCTGTTGTCGAGCGTGTATCCATCGGCCAGGTACCAGTTCGCCGAGGTCTCGGTCGAACACGCCGACACCGAGTCGCCGAGCGGATGTCGGGCGACCTGCTCGACGAAGCCACCCCCGCCGTCGATCTCGACCACGACGCTTGCGAAGTCGGCATCGGCCACGCGCACCCCGACATCGAACCGCTGCTGAGCGAAGGCCGGCACGCTGAACGGCTCGTCGACGACCTCACCCTCATCGGTGAGGATCAGGTAGCGACCAGTGATCTCCGTCGACCCGGAGTTCGAGACGACCACCTCTCCGCCCACCTCGCCGTCAGCGGATCCGTCGTCGGATCCGTCGTCGGCGGTCTCGCTCGTGTCGCCGGTGGGAATGCCCGGGCAGAACCAGCTCCCGGTCAACGAACCCGACTCGCCCACGGCCGGCATCCACGTGCCGCCCGTGTTCGCGAAGAACGGCGTCGGCGGCTCGGTTGCATCGCGACCGACGATGACCAACCCGACGAGCCCGACCAGGACCATGACGAGGGCGGGAACAGCACGGCGACTCACGACGATGCCTCCTCGTCGGCTCGGGTCGACCCGTCTGGTTCGGCCTCGGCGTGAGCCGCACCCGTCGGTTCGACGGCGTCAGCATCGGTCGCGCTCGGCTCGATGTCGAGGGATTCGGCGATGTCGGCCACCACGTCGGCGTCGACGTCGTCCGGAGCGGTGTACACCGGCGTGTCCGGAAAGACCTGCGCATCAGGCGGGGGGCCGGGCACCACGGGGTCGGCGTCGGTCCAGGCCAACTCGTCGGCAGCGCCGAGCCCGGTCGTCGCCGGTCGCACGGCGTCGGTCGGAAGGTCGCCGACCGGCACTTCACCGTCGGCGGCACCCGCTCCGTGCGGCCCGTGATCTGCGTCATCGTCTGCATCGACACCTGCAGCGACACCCGCGCCGACATCTGCAGCGTCGTCGACCTGAAGGTTCCGGTCGGCCTGGACCGCGATCTGCTCGGTCATGTCGAGACCCGGATCGAGCCCGGTCGGCGGTTCGGTGAAAACGTCGCCATCGCTCTCGGGATCGAAGGTGATCAGCGTTTCGTCGCTGACGAGCGGTCCGCTCCGTCGAGCGAGCGGAATACTCACCCGACTGGCGGCGAACAGAGCGACTCCCCACAGGACGAACTGCAGCAGCAGCCACGCCGAACGCGACGACGGGGTCGAGTACGAGAGCGTGCCGACACCGGCCGACTCGACGTCGAAGGCAATCGACACACCGAAAGCGACGCGCGGTTCGAGCGACTCGCCTCCGACCTCGAGCGACCAGTTCTCGTCGAACGGGACGGCGACGTGGACCACGCCCGGCGCCACTTCGGAATCCAGCGACGACGACGAGTCGGCGCCGTTGAAGATGGGCGTCGCTTCCGACAGGTCGGAGCGCACCAGTGCATCGAGGCCGTCGCCCCGACTCGCCTCGGCCGTCTCGCCCTCGAGCAGCGAGTAGGTGGGCAGCCACGACGCGTTCTCGTAGACCCGCAACGTCGTGAGACCGACGAACGACACGATGTCGAGCTGTTCATCGAACGACTCGATGATGCCCAACGGCAATTCGAGCGGGTCGGCCGTGGTCGACACGACGCCATCGAACTCGGGCACGATGACGAAACGGATTCCGAGCGGTGCGAGGAGGCGACCCGCCCGCAACGTCGAGCCGGTCGCGATCTGATCGAGCGCGGTGACGATGGCCTCGCGCCCGGAATCGGTCGGTGCCCAGCGCGCGCGCGTGTCGAGCGGATCGTCGGAGACGACGGCGAACGACACGCCGTTGCGATACTCGACCGCGGGGACGGGCAGCGTGCGTGCATCGCCGAGCAACAGAACGTGGTAGTCGCCGAGCCCGTCGTCAGGGACGTCGGGAAGCTGTGCTTCGACGAGCCGCGACAGCGGCGACGATGGCTGCGACCAGTCCCCCGGGCCGAGCGCCACGATGCCGGGCACCAGGCCGACGACGACCGCCGCACTCGCGGCGAGGCCGAGGGGCTGGCGCCATCCGAACGAGCCGTCGCGTACATCGAGGTCGAAAGCGGCGAGCGCCGATGCGGCGGAGATCGCGAGGCCGACAGCGACGGGAACGAGGAGCACACCGGCGGTCGGTGCGTCGAACGGCAGCCGACCCTGGTCACCGAAGACCGCGAGCGTTCCGAAGCCGACGACCAGTGCCCCTGAACGCACCGCCCAGGTGAGACGCCATGCGCGGCCGAGCAGGACGGCAGCGACCACCGGGACGTACCAGGCGAACACGAGAAACGCGAAGTCGGTCTCGCCGATCTGGAATGCGGCGAGGTCGGCCAGTCCGCGACCGGGATCACCGATCGGTGAAGCACCGACCAGCCCCGACCACGACCACGTCGAGATCCACGGGAGGTTCAACGCTGCTGCCACGATCGAACCGATCACGGTGCTCCCGAGGTATCCGATCGCCGTGCGCCACGAGGCCAGCGCCAACAGCGTGCCGACGGCGAGGAGCAGGCCGACCCCCAGCGCGATCAGCAGGAGGACCGGCTCGAACGCTGTCGCCAGCGCCACGACGAGACCGAACTGAGCCGTGCGGCGGAGTCGTTCCGGCCAGGAGATCTCGATGATGCCATCGACGACATCGCTCGCAGCGGCCAGCCGAGGGTCGGCGGTCTCGAGGCCGACAGCCCGACGCAGCGTGTGGATCATCCACGGCACGGCAGCGACGGCGACGAGGACGTCGAACGCTCCCGACGAGTACGCACCGGCGATCAAGGGCGAACCGGCGTACACGACGAGCGCACCGATTCGCGCTCGTGTCGACGGGAAGACGGTGGCCAGCTTCCAGACGCCGATCATCCCGACGACGGCCATCCCGAGGATGACGATGGTGTGCAAGAGACCCATCCTGAACAGCGTCGTCACCGACATCACCGACAGAGCGGCCCAACCGGTCGGGTTCGGCGTGGTCTCGCCCAACCCGTTCGGATTCCACCCACTTCGATACGCGTCGAACAGGTCGCCCGGGCTCTCGGGGAAGCGGAGGAACTCGCCGACCGGAGCGATGCCGCCGGTCAGCAGCGAGCGACTCCCGGCGATCAACAGCACGAGCACGGCGATCCACGCGATCGCCGGTGCCGTGGTGCTCTCGCGCCAGCGACGCGAACTCGCGCTCACCTCGCCCGCGGCCGCCAGCGGTTCGCGGGTCCGCAAGAACCTCGACAACCGGGCGCTCCCCCGGTCTTGCAGACCGAGCACCTCGCGCTCGGGAACCTGGCGCAACGACGACACTGCTCGACGCCGAGCGACGATCGACGGGAGACGCGGGACGAGGCCGACGAGGGCGCGCATGGACGCCCAACCCTGACGGAATCGTCCCGTGAAGACGCCGACGACCATCTCCGCGATGGTCAAGATGAGCAACTCGAGAACACGTCCAGGCAGCCGAGCGGCTCCTGTGAGCGTCACCACCGTGCGCAGACGACTGCGCGCCTCGCGCGCTACGTGGTTCAGATCGGGCCGACGTTCGACCAGTTCGCCACGGTGGCGGACTCGCGCGATCGGCGCGACCACGACACGGGCGCCACTGTGGTGAGCTCGCCAGCACAACTCGACGTCGTCGCCGTAGAACTCGATCGCCGGGTCGAAACCACCGAGTTCACGGAAGAGGTCGGCGCGTACGAGCATGCACGCGGACGGCAGGACGAACACGTCGCGCACGCCATCGTGCTGCTCCTGGTCGACCTCGCCCGGCTCGATCTCCTGATTCACCTCGCCGAAGCGGTCGACGCCGAGGCCGACGCTGATCAGAACGCCTGGATCGTCCCACTCGACGATCTTCGGCCCGACGATGCCGGCGTTGGAGCGATACAACTCCTCGACCATCACTCGTACTGCGTCGGGGTCGGGAGCCACGTCGTCGTGACAGAACAGGAAGAAGCCGTTCTGGCCTTCGACCAGGCGCAGCACCTCGTTGGCAGCCACCCCGAATCCGGTGTTGGCATCGAGGCTGCGCACGAACGCCGACTCCAGCCGGTCGGCCACGAGAGCTTCGACCTGTTCGACGACCCGCGCGGTCTCGTCGGAATCGGGCGAGGACGCGACGAGGAACAGGAAGCGGAGGTTGGGGTAGTCCTGCTCGGCGAAGGCGTCGATCGACTCCTCGAACCAGTCTCCTGGTTCATGGACGACGACGACGGCCACGACGGGCGGCGCGTGCTGGATCTCCGGTTCCACGATCGACCGAGGCTAGCGGTGTGCGCCCCGGACGGACGGTCACTCGCCGCGCCCTCGGCAAGGCGGCCTGCGCGACCATCGAGGGTTGGTATCGTCGGTCGGATGGCATCGCTCCACTCGGTCGATCTGACCAATTTCGACCTCGCTCCGGTCGTCGATGCCGTACGCCGTTCGGGCGACTCTGCGGCATCGACGGCGGGTGATCTCGCACGAGACGCCGTCTACACGTCGGTCGGTCTCGGCGTCCTCGCCTATCAGCGGATCCAGGTCCGCCGACGCGAGATCGAGCGCGAACTGCGCGGCTGACCGCCGACTCCACCGCCCGTGTCGTCCACCTCCACACCCTCGCCGGCTTCGAAGCAGCGAGCGCCGCTCCCCGACGGGACGATCCCGGTCGGTGTCGCTCTTCTCGTTGCAGGCATCGCCACGTACGCCTTCTTCCGCGTCGGCACGCTCGCCGTCGGAGGCGACGAGGAGTTCACCCCGATCGTGTCGCTCTGGTTCGCCACGTTCGCTCTCGCACCGGGGTTCTTCCTCCCGCTCGAACAGGAACTCGGTCGTGCGCTCGCGCACCGCCGGGCGACCAGCGACGGCACCCGGCCGGTCATCGAGAAGGTCGCCCGGCTCGGAGGCGGACTCGTCGCCGTCATCGTCGTCGCGATTCTGGCGATGTCGCCACTGATCGCCACCAGCTACTTCGACGGCGACTGGTGGATGGTCGTCGCTCTCATCGGCACGTTCGTCGCCTACGCCCCCGCCCACCTCGCACGAGGGATCTGTTCCGGGAGCGGACGCTTCCGCGACTACGCGATCATCATGGGATCCGATGGTGTGATCCGGATCTTGCTGTGTATCGCTCTGGCCGTCGTCGGGATCACGGCCGCCGGCGCCTACGGCCTCGCCGTCGCCGTCTCGCCACTCTTCGCCGTCGGGTACGTCTGGCGTCGCGGCGCCCTGCGAGCGATCCCGCGAGACCGTGCGGGTGTCTCGGACGATCCCGCTCGCTCCGAACCGCCCGACGGATACGCCTCGTTCGACCGCGGCGAACTCCCGTCGGGCTCCGGCCAGGCTGCCGATGACGGCACCCCGGCGACCTGGAGCGAAGTGACGCCGAACCTCGGATGGCTCCTGCTCGGGTCGGTCTTCGCCGCCACGCTCCTCAACGCCGGGCCCATCACGATGACCCTGCTCGCGAACGAGACCCAGGAAGGTCTGGTCACCACCTTCTCGTACGGCGTGTTGCTCGCTCGGATCCCGCTCTTCTTGTTCCAGGCGGTCCAGGCAGCGCTGCTCCCGGGGCTGAGCCGACTCGCCGCACAGGGTGAGTTCGACGAGTTCCGCGACGGGATGAAACGGCTGACGGTCGTCGTGATCGCCGTCGGCGTCGTCGGCACGCTGGGCGCCTTCGTCCTCGGCGAACCGGTGATCGACCTCGTGTACAAGGCCCAGCTCGGCGGCCGGACCCTCGCCGTGCTGGCTCTGGCCAGTGCGGTCTACATGATGGCGCTGGCCCTCGGCCAAGCCGTCATCGCCCTCAAGGGGCACGCCCTCGTGGCCCTCGGCTGGGGGCTCGGGGTCGTGACCTTCGGCCTCGTCACCTGGCTCAGCACCGACGAGCTGTTCCGTCGTATCGAGTACGGGCTGTTCAGCTCGTCGGTCGTCGCGATGATCGCATTCGGTCTTGCATTGCGGTCACGCCTCGGATCGGGTGTGGTTCCCGATCAGGGTTCGGTGATCGAAGCTGCGACACCGCGCAAGTGAATCGGTGCAAGTGACGTGCGCGCAGGGTTGACGGCGACACGCCCGAGGTTCGTGAAGTGGGGCGACGGTTCTGGTGAGGTGAGGTGCGGTGAGGTGTGGTGACGCCGGGTCAACCGCCGCCGGGTGATCAGAGACCGGCTTTGGCCGCTTCGAGCGCGAGGTCGTTCTCGACCATCATGTTCACGAGCGTCGGGAAGTCGACTTCTCGTTCCCAGCCGAGCACGCGCTTGGCCTTGCTCGGATCACCGAAGAGCAGGTCGACCTCGGCCGGACGGTAGAACTTCGGATCCTGTCGGACGTACTGCTGCCAGTCGTCGAGTCCGGCCGCTTCGAACGAGAGCTGGACGAGCTCTTCGACCGTGTGCGTCTCGCCGGTCGCGAGCACGTAGTCGTCGGGCTGATCCTGCTGCAGCATCATCCACATACCCTTGACGTAATCACCGGCGTAGCCCCAGTCGCGCTTGGCGTCGAGCGTGCCCATCACCAGTTCGTGCTGGAGGCCGAGCTTGATCCGTGCGGCAGCGTTGGTGACCTTGCGGGTGACGAACTCGATGCCGCGGCGCGGGCCTTCGTGGTTGAAGAGGATGCCCGAGCAGGCAAACAGGTCGTACGACTCGCGATAGTTGACGACGATGTCGTGGCCGAACACCTTGGCGCAGCCGTACGGCGAGCGCGGGTGGAACGGGGTGAGCTCGGTCTGCGGGGTCTCGCGGACCTTGCCGAACATCTCCGACGACGAGGCCTGGTAGAACTTGATCGGGTTGTTCTGTGCGCCGCCGACCATGCGGATCGCCTCGAGCATGCGCAACACGCCGAGGCCGGTGATGTTGGCGGTCAGCTCGGCCTGCGAGAAGGACAAGGCCACGAAACTGATGGCGCCCAAGTTGTACACCTCGTCGGGCTGAGCGATCTGGAGTGCAGCGACGAGCGACGGCAGGTCGGCGAGGTCGCCGGGAACCAGTTCGAGGAACGGCAGCTCTTCCTGCAGCTTCGCGGCGCGAGGGTTGTTCTGGCCCTTCACCATCCCATAGACGTCGTATCCCTTGTCGTGGAGGAACTGAGCGAGGTGGAAACCGTCTTGTCCGGTGATCCCGGTGATGAAAGCGCGTGGCATGGCGGTCGACTCTAACGGGGCCAGTGGCACGGCGCGAGTCAAGAGTTCGTCTCGTTCCGTGGTGGCTACGATCCAACCCATGGTCCACGTCGCCATCGATGCCGGGCCGCTGTACGGCCCCCGCACCGGAATCGGCAACGCCGTGCAGTGGACCTTCGACGCTCTCGACGGCCTGCCCGCACCGCAACGAGTCGATCTCCGCCCATACGTGATCTCGACCAGAGCCGCCATCCGATCGCCTCATCGTCGGCTGCCGATGCCCGCCCTCGCCGCCCACAGGCTGTGGTCTCGAAGTTCGCGGCCCCCGATCGATCGGCTGCTGAGGTCACCCGATGTGGTCCACGGCACCAACTACGTCGTGCCGCCGACACGGTGCGCGCGGGTGGTCAGCGTGTACGACTGCTGGTTCCTCGACCACCCCGACGATGCCCATCCCGACGTGCGGCGCGCCGGCGAGGTGCTGCGCAGGTCGATCGCCGACGGTGCTCACGTCGTGGCGTCGTCCACCGCCACCGCCGACCGTCTCGGCGAATTGTTCACCACCGACCGTGTCCACACGATTCTGCTCGGACCACCGCCGGTCCAGAGCCAGACGTCATCGACGGCGCGACCACCGGCGGTGCGGCCACCCGCGGTGCTGAGCGGTGACGTCCTTGCCGACGACGCGCCGGTCGTCGTCGCGATCGGCACGGTCGAACGTCGCAAGAACCTCCCGATGCTCATCGCAGCGTTCGCTCGCCTCGCTGCAGAGCACGAGACCGTCCACCTCGTCGTCGCGGGTCGAGCGGGCGACGACTCCCCCGCCCTCCTCGGCGCCACGGAGGGCCTGGAGCGCCCGGTGCGCGATCGAGTCCACGTCATCGGGCCGATCGACGAGACTGCCCGACGATGGCTGCTCGGTCGTGCGACCTGCCTCGCCTACCCGTCGCTCGACGAGGGATTCGGTTTCCCCGTCCTCGAAGCGCAGATGGCGGGGACGCCCGTCGTCGCGAGCAGCGCCGGGTCGATCCCCGAGGTGGCGGGCAACGGCGCGCTGTTCAGCCTGCCGACCGACCCGGTCGCGCTGGCGGCCAATCTCTTCGGTGTCGTCACCGACGAGTCGCGCCGGTCGGGCCTGATCGAGGCCGGTCACCGGAACCTCGAGCGGTTCTCCTGGGAGACCACGGCCAGGGGTCTCGCAGCGCTCTACCGAGACCTGGCAACCTGAGCCGGTGGACCACACGACGACATCCGACCCGCACGAGATCGCCGTCGTCTCCGGCGGAGTCGGCGCCGCCCGGTTCCTCCGGGCGCTGATGAGCGCTGTCGACCACGATCGCATCACCGCGATCGTCAACACCGGCGACGACACCGTGCTCCATGGGCTCTCCATCTCGCCCGACCTCGACACCATCGTCTACACCCTCGCCGATGCCATCGACCCCGACCGCGGGTGGGGGCTCGTCGACGAGACGTGGCGGGCGATGGAGTCACTCGGTCGCTACGCCGACGTTCGTCCCGACGGGTCGCAGGCCGCTCCGCAATGGTTCAACCTCGGCGACCAAGACCTGGCGACTCACTTCTATCGCACGGCGCGCCTGCGCGAAGGCGCCACGCTGACCGAGGTCACCGACGAGATCCGACGAGCCTGGGGACTCGACATCCGCATGCTGCCGATGACGGACGATCGCTGTTCGACGATGGTCACGGTCACGTCCGATCCCCATGCCGACGGCGCTCGACGTGAAGTGTCGTTCCAGGACTATTTCGTTCGACTGCACCACGGCGTCGAGGTCGAATCGGTCCGTTTCGACGGTGACGCTGCGCTGACGGAGGCTGCACACTCGACTCTCGACAGCGCCGAGGTCATCGTGATCGCTCCGTCGAACCCGCTCGTGTCCATCGGCCCGATGCGCTCGCTCCACGGCGTCGACGAGTTGCTCACCCGACGGCGGGAGTCGACGGTCGCGATCTCGCCGATCGTCGGCGGAGCGGCGCTGAAGGGGCCCGCCGACCGGATGCTGCTCGAACTCGGCCACGAGCCCGGAGTCGTCGGCGTCGCCCGGCTCTATGCCGACATCGCATCGGTCCTCGTGATCGACCCCGCCGACGAACACCTCGCCGCCGAGGTCGAGGCGGCGGGAATGCGCTGCGTCGTGATCCCGTCGATCATGACGGACCCCACCGTCGCCCGCCAGCTCGCCGAGGCCACCCTGGCCTCCATCACCCCCTGACCGATCGGTGTCAGGCACCGATCGTTCGGGCGTCAGGGGCGGAGTTTGGCGATGCCGTCGTCGAGGCCGGTCCACGGCGACCAGCCGAGATGGATCCGGGCACGGATCGGCGAGACGGCGAAGCGGGTGACCTCGTCCGGGCGTTCGGGCGAAATGGTCGGTTCGGCCTCGCCGCCGATCGTCGACCACAGGTCGCGCAATGACGTCTGGACACCCGTGCCGACGTTGATCACGAGCCCGCTCCCCTTCTCGCCCGACCGGACGAGCGCGTCGACCACGTCGTCGATGAAGACGAAGTCGCGGGTCTGGCGGCCGTCGCCTTCGAACGCCGGAGCGCTGCCCTTGTCGAGCGCTTCGAGGAACGTGGCCACCACACCGGAGCCGGGCCGCTGGCGGGGCCCATAGACCGTCGCCAGCGCCATCGCCGAGAACTCGATCATGTCGCGCTCGCGATGGATCGCCAGCAGGTCGATCACCGCGCGGGCGGCGACGCCGCGCACGCCCCGCGGCACGATGTCGGCCTCCTTGACCGGAAGCGCCGACGGGGCCGGATGTCCGTACAACGACGACGCGGGCAGCGCGACGACGACCTTTGTGACGCCATGACGACGGGCAGCCTCGAGCGTGGAGAGCGCCCGTTCGAAGCCGTGCGCCTGCGTGTCGACCGACCGGTCGTGGCGAGCGAAGAGCGACAGGTCGTAGACGATCTCGGGTCGACGCATCCCGATCAACGTGTCGGCGGCCTCGGTGGCGGCATCGACGTGGTGGATCTTCAGCGAACCACCCGGTGCGCTCGACGACGCCGCACGCGCATCTGCGAGGTTGGCCAGTGACCCGGCCGACAGGTCGTCGACGACGTCGATGTCATGGCCTTCGGCGAGCAGTCGGTCGGTCAGGTGTGAACCGATGAATCCCGCCCCGCCGATGATGACGATCCGCGTCGACGGCGGTGACACGGCGCTCACCGCAACCGACCGTCAGGCCACCGGCGGAACGGTGTCGAAGGCGACGTGGTCACCCTCCGCCACCTCGCCGTCGGCGCCGATGATGCCTTCGTTCACCGTGGCGTCGGCACCGATCCGACCCATCACGAGCGACGACTCGACCTGAGCTCGCGCCCCGATGAACGCTCCCGGCAGCACGACCGAATCGACCACGGTCGTGCCCGCTTCGATCACGGCGCCGTCACCGACCACGCAGTTCATCACGGTCGCAGCCGGGTCGACCTGGGCACCGGGAGCGATCGCAGCACACGACTCGGAGCGGATCCCGGGCGTGATCAGGTCGAGGTTGGCTGCCCGGTACAGGTCAGGCACACCGGCGTCGATCCAGTAGTCGTCGGTGGAGTGTCCGTACATCGCGCCGGCTTCGACGAGGCGCGGGAACGTGTCGCGTTCGATCGACACCCGCTGGTCGGCGGCGATGAGGTCGAGCACCGACGGCTCGAACACGTAGGTGCCGGCGTTGATCAGATTGCTCGGCTCGGCGCCCTTCGGCGGCTTCTCGACGAAGCGGCTGATCTTGCCGTCGTCGCCGATCTCGACCACGCCGAATGCGGAGGGGTCCTTCACGCCGATCAGGTGCAACGTCGCCTGCGCCTCGCGCTCACGGTGAGCACCGACGAGGCCCGACACATCGAGGTCGGTCATCACGTCACCATTCGCGACGACGAAGGTGTCGGTGATCCCGGCGTCGAGGGCAGCGAAGCGAATCGCGCCGCCGGTGTCGAGCGGTTCGGGTTCGACTGCGTATTTCAGAGTGACGTCACCGCAGCGACCGTCGGGGAACGCTTCGACGAACGGTTCGGGCTTGAAGCCGAGCGCCAGGACGACCTCGGTGATCCCGCCGCGCTCCAGGCGACCGATGAGTCGCTCGATCATCGGCAGATGACCGACCGGCAGCATCGGCTTGGGCACGTGGTTGGTGAGCGGTCGCAGCCGCGTCCCGAAACCTCCGACGAGGACGACTGCCTGCATCAGCCCTCGTCGTCGGTCGCGTCAGCGTCGTCGGCGTCGGCGTCGGTCGAGTCTGCATTGCCCACAGCGGGGCCGGTCTCGGCGTCCTCGGCAGGGACCTCGTCGACCAAGACGTCGCCATCCTCGTCGATCTCGACGCCCTCGAACAGTTCTTCGGCTTCGAGTTGACCAGCGTCGATGCTGACGTTGGCATCGAAGTCGGCGATCGACGGCGGTTTGCCGATGGTGGTGTCGTCAGGCGCGAATGCGATCGAGACCGCCATGGCGTCCTGGTCGAGACGGATCCCGTCGAAGCCGGCGATGAACGTGGTGCCGTTCCCGGAGTCGGTGATGTTGTCCCAGGTGGTGACGCTCATCGACGCGTCGACCATCTCGACGTTGCCGTCCTCGTCGGTGATCTCACACTGGGTCTCGCCGTTCTCGAAGACGCCCGTCTCCTGGAACGCCGCCGGGAGCTGAGAGCGCTGGTCGTCAGGGAACTCGAGCTTCGTGGCGGAGATGTCGACGTCGTACGTGTCGAGGAACACGCCGAGCTGCGCCCGACGCCCGATCGACACCGAGGTGAACGGGTGCCAGTGGATGAGGCCGTCGTCGTGGCTGTGGATCCCCGAGCGCACGTAGTCGGTGTTGGTCGGACGGTTGTTGATGTCACGGCCCTCGCCGTCACCGTTCAGCTCCACCCACCGGTCACAGAGGTAGAAGCCATACGCATGGTGCCAGTGATCGTTGATCGTGGGCGCCGAGGCGTCGGCCGCCGGACGACTCTCACGGGCATACACGACCAGTCCGAAGCCCAGCACGATGATCAGCGCCACAGCGACCGGGAACAGCGCACCGCCCTGGAAGCGGACCTTCTGACCCTTCCCCCTCTCAGCGAGACGAGCGGCCTTCTTGGTGGATGACGATGTGGGAGCCACGGACCGAGAGGCTAGCGGTCACCCGGTCCTTTGATCCGTCACCCGCTCCGGGCGCGCGAGCTGTCGATTCCGCCTGGAGCGCGTCACGGCGCCAATTCGTCGATGAGGTTGCTGTAGGCCTGACCGACCGCTGCGGGGGATGCGTTCTCGACCGCCCAGAGGCGCCCCGCGGCACCCATCGCCTGTGCCCGCTGCGGGTCGTCGACGAGCTCTCGGATCGCAGCGATGAAACCGACTGCTTCGTCGGGCGGCACGGCGATCCCTCCGTCACACTCGGCGAGCATCCGGGGCACCGCGGTGTCGGCGTCGACGGCGGCGACCACCGGCCGGCCCGCCGCCATGATCGAGTATGTCTTCGACGGCACCGAGACCCGGCCCAGGCCCGCCCGCAGCGGCACGACGTGGATGTCACCGGTCGCGAGGAGCTCGTCGAGGCGATGCGGTTCGATGTAGCCCCGGAACACGACGTTGGGCAGGTCTGCCGCCTCCTTCTCCAACGAAGGGCGCGCGGCGCCGTCACCGTTGAACAAGAACTTCACCTCTGGCATCGCTCGCGCTGCGGCGAGGACGAGGTCGAGCGACTGCGAGAACCCCACGTTGCCGCCGTACAGGACCACCGGCCCGTCGCCCAGTTCGGCGTCGATGCGCAGCTGCGTCGCACGGTCGCCGGGCGCGATCACATCGGTGTCGACGAAGTTCGGGATGACCCGGACACGGTCGGCGTACGAGTCGGGCAGCTTCGCGCGCACGTTGTCGGCCAGGTCGCTCGACAAGACGGTGATCGCATCAGCCGACCGGTACGACGCCTTCTCCAGCGCACTCGCTGCCGCGATGATCCAGCGGTTGCTGATCGCTCCCGTCTCGACCGCCGCATCGGGGAACACGTCCTGGATGTTGAAGATCAACGGCGCCCGCCGGAACGCCGCCACGACGCGACCCGTGAGCCCGAGGGTCAGTGGCGGCGACATCGCGAAGACGGCATCGACTCGGCGTGACCACCCACCTGCGCGCAGTGCCACCAGACCGGCGAGCACCGAGTAGGCGATGAATCCGATCGCACGCCGAGGCAGGTTCGACTTGTCGGCACCGGGGAAGGGATTCACCCGGGTGATCGACCCCCACGACGTCGATTCGGTGCGGACCCATCGCCCCTCCCATCCCTCGGCGATCGCGTGATCGCGATACCAGGGCAGAGCGGTCACGACATCGACGCGGTGACCGAGCCCCACGAGCTCGTCGACGATGCGGGTCATCACCATCGCGGTCGCGGCGTTGTCAGGCGCGTAGTGCGGGCAGATCACGACGATCCCCCGCCGCTCCGACGCCCGGTCTCGGCGCTCACTCTTCTCCATGTCACTGCTCACGCTGTTCACGTCCTCGGTCATCGCATCGCTCATGTGTGCTCCAGTGCGGTTCGGTATGCCTCGGCGAGGCTCTCGCCCGACTTCGCCGCGGTGAACTCGTCGGCGCGACGGAGGCCCGCCGTGCGCATCGCGTCACGTTCGCGCTCGACGACGTCGAGAGCATCGGCCCAGGCCTCGTGGTCACGTTCGAGAACGAGCGCAGCGCCGCCGGTCACCTCGCGCAGCGCTGCCTGGTCGGAGCAGATCACCGGGACACCGAGCGCCATCGCCTCGACCACCGGCGCTCCGAACCCCTCGTACTCGCTCGGGAAGACCAGTGCGTGCGCGAGGCCGATCATTCCGTCGCGATCTTCGTCGGACACGCGCCCGGGCCGGATCACACGACTCGACAGCCCGAGCTTCTCGATCTCCGCTGCGACCTCGCGCTCGGCGCTGCCCTGCCCGCCGAGCAGCACCAAGCGCAGATCGGGGTCGGTCCAGTGCCGCCGCATCACGTCGAGCAGGAACCGGTGCCCCTTGTGTGGATGCGTGATCGCCGGCAGCACCACGACTCGCCCACTACCCAGCCCGTAGTCGCGCCGCACCTCGAACTCGCTGCGTGCCTGCGCGCCGAAGCCGGGTTCGACGCCGTGACGAACCACGACCACCCGATCGGGGTCGACGTCGAAACGATCGACGACGGTCGTCTTGACGTACTCGGTCGGCACGGCGATCGATGCCGCCCTGGCCACCGACCTCGGCATCGCTGCGCGCAGGTATCGCAGCTTGATCGGGTGGAGGTACTCGGGGAAGGTCTCGTACTGCAGGTCGTGGATCGTGAGCACGATCGGCCGACCGCCGCGGCTCGGCGCCGTCCCACCTCCGTGGTGGACCAGGTCGGCGTGGCGAGTGCGCGATGCGAGCCAGGTGTGCTCGGCGACCACACGTCGCCGACGGTCGCGCCCCGTGATCGTCGCCGGCACCATCGGGTAGAGCTGGGCGAGTTCAGGATGTGCGTCGACGAACGCCGAGACGCAGAAGATCGTCGGGACGAACCCGGTCGGCTGCGAGGCCAGCCCGACCAGTTGGCGAACCAGGTACTGCTCCGATCCACCGACCTCGCCGGGTACACACCAGAGCAGGTTGACCCCGGCCTGCACTGCCGACAGGTTCTCAGCGTCACCGAGAACCTCCTCCCGAGGGCTCGGCGGTCGGGTGCGCGACGATGTCATGTCACCAGCTCACGGTAGACGTCGAGCGTGGCGGCAGCGGTGCGCGACCACGACAGCTCGGCGGCTCGCCGCCGACCCGCCTCTGCCAGGTCGGGCGCCTGGTGGATCGCCGTGGCGATGCCTCGCGCGATGTCGGCGACGTCGAACGGGTCGACCAGCACGGCGCTCCCGCCGGCGACCTCCTCGGTCGAGGTTCCACGGCTGGTCACCACGGGCGCCCCCTGCGCCATCGCCTCGGCCACGGGAAGCCCGAAACCCTCCCGCTCACTCGGGTAGGCGAACACCGATGCGAGCGCGTAGAGCCCACGCAGTTCGGCATCGGACACGAACCCGAGGAAGCGGACGTCGGTGGCAGCCGATGCCGACTCCACCTCCGTGCGAACCTCACCCCAGCCGTCGGCGCCCGCAACGACCAGTGGGAGATCCTCGCCTTCCGAACGCAGCACCGCCATCGCCTCGACGAGACGCACGAGGTTCTTGCGCGGCTCGATCGTCCCGACGAACAACACGAACCGCTCGGGCAGATCGTGGCTGGAGCGCGCAGCGTCGACTTCGTCGGCGGAGGCCCCAGCGGCATCGACCCCGAGCGGCACGTGGCGGACGAGGGCACCATCGAAGCCGTGAGCGACGAGGTCGTCGAACGTCGCCTGACTCGAACAGATCACGCGGTCGGCGCGCCGGCGAGTCACGTCGAGGCTCCGGGTCATCACCTTCACACCGTGTCGAGAGAACTTCTCGGGAGTGTGGACGAACGCGATGTCGTGGACGGTGACCACGAGCGGGACCGAGGTCCCGCACGGGATGAGGCCGGTCGCGTGCGCGACATCGACCTGGCCGGTGACCGCTTCCACCTTCGGCCAGTTGAGGCGCGTCCACGCCTCGTACAGCAGCGGGCGAGCGAGCGGCAGCATGGCGACCGGCTGAGTCGGAGCGAACGGTGGCAGCGGAGGGTTCGGATGCTTGCCGGCGACGAGGCGGAGGTCGACCTGCCGTGCGAGTTCCGGGTCGGCGCTCAGTTCCCGAGCGATCCGCAGCGCTGCGACCGCCGTGCCGCCGGGGCTGTCGTGCCAACACTGCTCGACCGTGTACGCCACGGCGATCGGCGGCGGGGTGTGCTTGCCGCTCATCGACCGCCCTCTTCTCGATCGGCCGCAGTGGGTGCCGCAGTGGGGGCCGCGGCGTCGGTCGCTGGGTTGGCTCCGCCATCACCCTCGGCGGCGGCCATGCAACTCGCGGGCGTGATCACCCCGGCGGCGATCGCCGGCTCCGCGTACGCGACGGCCAGGCTGCCGGTCGTCTCGTGCGCGTTGAGGCCGCTCGGGTTCGGCACGACCCACAGGCGTGCGCTCTCGAAGCCGTCGGGCTGCTCGCCCATCACTGCCTTCCGCTGTCCGAAGGCCGTCCGATACGCGGTGACTCCTGCGACGGCGACGACTGCGGGCCGGACGCGAGCGACCAGTTCGCGGAGCCGACGACCACCCTCGACGAGTTCGTCGGTGCTGAGTTCGGACGCTTTGGCCGTTGCTCGATGCGCCACGTTGCTGATCCCGACACCTCGCTCGATCAGGTGCTTCCGGTCGGCATCGGTCATCCCCTTTCCTCGATCGATCTTCCGCTCGATGATCCCGGCCTGGTGGAGCGCCGGATAGAAGCGATTTCCGGGGTGAGCGAAATGCGTCTGCGTCGCCGCGGTCCACAGACCCGGGTTGATGCCGACGACGAGCAGTTTCAGCCCTGGGCCGAGTAGGTCGGGCACCGTCGCACCGACGAACGACTCGAGTTCGGCTCGCGTGAAACCCATCGCCGCCGAACGTACCTCGCCGCTCCACGTGTTTCGGTTCTGGCTTCGGGTGCGTGCGTGGCCTCCGGGTGTGTGCTCCCGCGTTCTCGTCACCGAAGCACCCGAAGCGGACCGGCCGAAGCACCCGAGGAAGGGCTACCGTCTGAGGTGTTGCGTTGATCCCTGAGACCGCCGTCCATCTGATGCGGCTACCGCCGGACCAGCGAGTGGGCCGAGTCAGCGTTGGTCGAGGCGGGCGACCAACTCGGCGAGCGGGGCTCGAAAGTCACGCAGCGGCTCATATCCGCGAGCCCGCCACACGGTGTTGTCGAGAACGCTGTTCGCCGGGCGCGGTGCGGGCCGAGGCGGGTCGAGCTCGTCGGTCGAGATCGCCGACACCGAGGTCGGATCGTGACCCGCTGCGATCAGCACCTCGCGGACGAACACGTACCAGGACACGATGCCCGAGTTCGTGAGGTGCACGATGCCGCCGGCGCCGGAATCTTCGGCAACATCGGCCGCCAGCGTGAGCAGCGCCGGTGCCAGGTCGGCGGTGAAGGTCGGGTGGCCGATCTGGTCGTCAACGAATGCGAGCGAGGTACCGGCCGCTGCGAGTCGCAGCGCCGTCTTGACGATGTTGCCGCCGTGTTCGCCGCAGACCCATGACGTGCGCACGATCGTCGCCCGGTCGCCGAGGACGTCGAGCGCAGCGCGTTCCCCCGCCAGCTTCGACGCGCCGTACACCGAGGCCGGCCCCACCGAATCGTCTTCCCGGTACGGACGATCGAGGGTTCCGTCGAAGACGTAGTCGGTGCTGATGTGGATCAGGTGCGCACCGACCTCGTCGCATGCCTCGGCGACTCGTCGGACTCCGCGCTCGTTGACCTCGAAGGCCGCCTCCCGCTCCGACTCGCATCGATCGACCGCCGTGAACGCCGCCGTGTTGATGACAACGTCGGGCGCTTCGGATCGCAGTGCACGAGACACCGATTCGACGTCGGCCACGTCCAGCCCGGAGCGGTCGAATCCGACGACCTCGACACCAGCCGAGTCTGCGGCGAGCACGACATCGGACCCCAGTTGTCCGGCAGCACCGGTGACGAGCACCTTCATGCACCACGCCCGACGCGATCGCCACGACGGAATGCTCCAGCCCAATCAGGCCCGATCATCGGGTCACAGCCCTGCCGCCTGCTTGAGCGGTTCCCACCATTCACGGTTCGAGCGATACCACTCGACCGTGGCGGCAAGGTCGTCGTCGAAGCCACGCGAGAGCGACCAGCCGAGATCGGCGATCTTCGAGATGTCGACCGAGTAGCGGCGATCGTGTCCCTTGCGGTCGTCGACCCGGCGGATGAACGACTCGTCGCGCCCACACAACTCCAGCAGTCGGTGCGTCAACTCCACGTTGGTCAGTTCGTTGCCGGCACCGATGTTGTAGACCTCGCCCGGCGTCCCGCGCTCCAACACCAGGTGTGCGGCGATGTTGTGATCCTCGACGTGGATCCAGTCGCGGATGTTCAGCCCGTCGCCGTACAGCGGTACCTGGATTCCGTCGATCAGGTTCGTCGTGAACAGCGGGATCATCTTCTCGGGGAACTGGTACGGGCCGTAATTGTTCGAGCAGCGCGTCACCACCACCGGCAGCCCGTAGGTGACGTGGTAGCTGAGTGCGATCAGGTCGGAGCCGGCCTTGGCTGCCGAATAGGGCGACCGCGGTTCGAGCACGTCGGTCTCATGCGACGAGCCCTCCTCCACCGACCCGTAGACCTCGTCGGTGGAGATGTGCAGGAACTTGTCGACGCCCACCTGGTGGGCGACGTCGCAGAGCACGTTGGTCCCGATGCAGTTGGTACGCACGAAGGCCGAGCCGTCGGCGATCGATCGGTCGACATGCGTCTCGGCCGCGAAGTGGACGACAGCGTCGTGGCCGTCCATCGACCGGGCCACGTCGTCGGCGTCGCAGATGTCGGCATGAACGAACTCGCAACGCGCGTCGTCGAGGACGTCGCGGATGCTCTCCATGTTGCCCGCATACGTCAAGGCGTCGTAGATGGTGACCTCGTCGTCGGTCGTGTCGAGGACATGGCGGACGTAGTTCGATCCGATGAAGCCGGCGGCGCCGGTGACGAACAGTTTCATGCAGACCTCTCGGGCGCAGCGGCGACGTGGTGGGCAGCGCTCATGCGAACACGTCGGGCTGGTCGGCGAGCAACGGGGCGGCTTCGTCCTTGCCAGACAGCGTCGGTTCGGTCAGCTGATCGGGCCACGCCACCGCCAGGTCGGGATCGTCCCAGCGCACGGCGCGTTCGCAGTCGGGCGCGTACGGCGCCGACACCTTGTACTGGACCGTCACGTCGTCGACGAGTGTGACGAATCCGTGTGCGAAGCCGACCGGCACGAAGAGTTGGTTGCCGTCGGCAGCGGAGAGGGTCACGACGCAGTGCTGACCGAACGTCGGCGACGAACGCCGCAGGTCGACGGCGACGTCGAGGATCGACCCACCGGTGACGCGCACGAGCTTCGCCTGGGCATGCGGCGCGACCTGGTAGTGCAGGCCGCGCAGCGTTCCGGCCGGCGCCGAGAACGACTCGTTGTCCTGGATGAAGTCGATGTCGATTCCGGCCTCGCCGAGCTCACGACGCTTGAAGGTCTCGCTGAACCAGCCGCGGTCGTCGCCGTGACGGGTCGGGGTGATCTCGATCACGTCGGGCAGCGAGGTCGGCGCGAGCTTCATCGATCGAGGCCGTCGAGTCGGGACAGCAGGTACTGGCCGTAGCTGTTCTTCGACATCGACTCGCCCGAGGCGCGCATCGTGGCGTCGTCGATCCAGCCGTTCTCCCAGGCGATCTCCTCGAGGCAGGCGATCTGGCGGTTCTGGCGGTGCTGGATGACCCGCACGAACTCCGACGCCTCGATCATCGAATCGAACGTGCCGGTGTCGAGCCATGCGTGGCCTCGGTTGAGCTGCTCGACGTGGAGGTCGCCGCGCTCCAGGTAGTGGTCGATGACCGAGGTGATCTCGAGTTCGCCACGCTCCGACGGAGCGACCGAGGCAGCTGCGTCCACGACATCACCGTCGAAGAAGTAGAGCCCGGTCACCGCCCAGTGACTCCGGGCGACTTCGGGCTTCTCCTCGATCGAGACCGGGGCTCCCTCGTCGTCGAGTTCGACGATTCCGTAGCGCTGCGGGTCGTTCACGTGGTACCCGAAGATCGTTGCGCCGCTGGTCCGCTCCGCCGCCGTCTGGACGAGGTTCGACAACCCGGCGCCGTAGAAGAGGTTGTCACCGAGGACGAGCGAGGCGCCGCCGCCGTCGAGGAAATCGGCGCCGATCAGGAAGGCCTGTGCCAACCCGTCGGGGCTCGGCTGGACGGCGTAGCTCAGTTCGATCCCCCACTGCGACCCGTCACCGAGCAGGCGCTCGAACGCCGCAGAGTCCTCGGGGGTGGTGATGACGAGGATCTCGCGGATGCCCGCCAACATCTGCACCGACAGCGGGTAATAGATCATCGGCTTGTCGTAGACCGGGAGCAACTGCTTCGAGGTCCCGAGCGTGACCGGGTGCAGCCGGGATCCGGTTCCTCCAGCGAGGACGATTCCTTTCACGACTCCTCTTTCACGAACGTGGAGGATAGGCCGGAGCCGATGGCCGCCGGGTCCCGCTGTCGACGGGTTCGGATCAGCCGCCTGGTTCTGGCGGAGCCGCCGGCAGTGGCCCGACACCACGGAAGTAGTTCAGGATTCCCTGCGCTTCGGGACCGTCCACCATCAGCAACACGGAGTTGCCGTCGATCGACGCGTTCTCGCTGGGCAACGTGTACGTGGCGAGGCCGGTCCCGAACGCCTTGCGCAGCGTGCCGGCGGCGCCGAGCGGGTCGAGGTTCGGGTCGAGACGGAGCGAACCCGAGGTGGCCTCGATCAGTTCGGAGGCGAGAAACGGGTTGGCCTGCAGCTCGTTCAGCGTCTCGTCGACCGTCGACGAGATGAACGCCTGCTGGCGCTTGACACGGCCGATGTCGGCGGTGCCGTCGGTGCGCCAGTCGCCGTCGCGGAACTCCTGGAACGTCCGGCTTCGGGCGTAGGCGAGCGCTTGGTCGCCGGTGAGGAGGTTGCATCCGGCCGGCTGGTCGAGGCCGCTCTTCGTGTCGCGCACCGGCACCTCGAAGCAGAGGGTGGTCCCGCCGATGGTGTCGATGATCTCCTTGAAGCCGAAGAAATCGACGTCGACGACATGGTTGATGGCGATGCCGTACTCGCTCGTGATCGTCGCTGCGAGCACTTCCGGGCCCCTGTTGTACGCCGCGTTGATCCGCTGCTGGCGGCCGGTGTCGGCGTGGGTGACCCACAGGTCGCGGTTGAGGCTGAGCAGCGCGGCGCCATTGCCGTCCTCTTCCTGTCGCAAGATGATGATGGTGTCGCTGCGACGGCCCGAGACGTCGGCCTCCGAGCCGATGATGGCGGCATCGGACGAGTCGGGATCGGCTCCCTCACGCGAGTCGGAGCCGATGATGAGGTAATTCACCGCCGGCCCGTCGACGGCGACGAGCACCTCTTCGAGGTTCGGGATGCGGTCGAGGCTGGCGACCTTCGAGTCGGCCGCCTCGGTGACCCCGAACGCTCCGGCGGCTGCCACGACGACGGCGAAGAGGAGGCCGATGGGCGCTGACGACCGTCGACGTGGTCGGGTTCGAGATGCCTGCTGAGGCACGGTCTGCATGCGGCGAACAGTAGACCCCATTCTCCCCCGATCGATGGCACCCACTCACCCCCGGACAATGGCGTCACTGGGTGTCTGACGCCCGGTGTGACTGGTCCGGGACGATGGGCGTCGGACGCCCCATGTGTGCGGTCACCCGCGGCGCAGATGGACGACGTCGCCGACGTCGAGGACGTGGGCGGTTCCGGCCTCGTCGGTCACGTGCAGTCGGCCGTCGGCGCCGATGTCGGTCGCACGGCCGACGAGGAATCGGTCGCCGGGTAGCTCGACTCGCACGTGCTGGCCGAGGGTCGACAGCCGCGAACGGTATCGCTCGGCGAGCGGCTCATTCCAGTGCGCACCGACACCGACGTCGGCAGAATCAAGCGACGCCAGCATCTCGCCGAGCAGCATCGAGGGCGTCGCTGCGGGGAGCGCTGCATCGCGATGCAGCGACGCTGCACCGTCGGGGCACCACCCGACGTTCACGCCGATCCCGACCACGACCGAGCCGTTCGGTGCGCGCTGGGCGAGCACCCCGGCCAACTTGCGACCGTCGAGCAGCACGTCGTTGGGCCACTTCAAGCCGAGTCGGCTCGCCAGTCCGGTCCCGGCGAGCGCCTCGACCGCGTCCACCGCAGCGAGGCCGACGGCGTGCATCAGGGCGGTCGGATGGCGCTCCGCATCCGGGATCGTGAGCGAGACCAGCAGGTTCGCGCCCGGCGGTGCGGTCCACGTGCGGTCGAGCCTGCCGCGCCCCGCCGTCTGGTGATCGGCGACGAACGCCGTGGGGCCTGCGACCTCGCCCGCCTCGGCGGCTGCGAGCAGGTCGGCGTTCGTGCTCTCGGTCACCGCGATGCGGTGGATCACCCAACGACCCGATCGTCGCAGCGACCGGTCGGCGCTCGCATCGGCACCCGCGCGACCGACTGCACCGTCTCGCTCGTCACATCCGTCGCCGTCGATGCTCGGCTCCGGGCTCACGCCACCTACATTGGCAGGCGTGCTGAAGAAGATCCTGATCGCCAACCGAGGCGAAATCGCTGTCCGCGTGATCCGAGCTGCTCGAGAGATGGGAATCCAGACCGTCGCTGTCTATTCCGAACTCGACCGTGACTCGCTCCACGTCCGTCTGGCCGACGAGGCCTATGCGCTCGGAGGCACCACAGCCGCCGAGAGCTACATCGACCAAGACAAGCTGCTCGACGCCATCCGCGCCAGCGGCTGCGACGGCGTGCATCCGGGCTACGGCTTCTTCTCGGAGAACCCCGACTTCGCCCGGGCGGTCGCCGCACTCGGCGTCGAGTTCATCGGACCGCCGCCCGAGGCGATGGACGAGATGTCCGACAAGGTGTCGAGCCGTCTCGCCGCCATCCGTGGCGGCGCCCCCATCGTGCCCGGCACGACCGAGTTCGCTCAGGGGCCAGACGAGATCGTCTCGTTCGGCAACGAGCATGGTTGGCCTGTGTGCATCAAGGCGGCGTTCGGTGGTGGCGGCCGTGGCATGAAGGTCGTCCAGACCGCCGATGCCGTGCCGGATGCCTACGCCTCGGCCCAGCGCGAAGCGAAGAGCTTCTTCGGGCGTGACGAGGTGTACGTCGAGCGCTACCTCACCTGGCCGCGCCACATCGAGATCCAGCTCGTGGGCGACAAGCAGGGCGACTGCGTCTGGATCTCCAGCCGTGACTGCTCTGCCCAGCGCCGCCACCAGAAACTCGTCGAGGAGGCACCGGCACCGGGCCTGCCCGACGGCGTCGAGGAGGCGATGGGCGAAGCGGCCGTCAAGGCGGCGAAGGCCGTCGGCTACTACAACGCAGGGACCGTCGAGTTCATCTACCAGGACGGCGACTTCTTCTTCTTGGAGATGAACACCCGCCTCCAGGTCGAGCATCCGGTCAGCGAGATGGTGACCGACATCGATCTCGTCGAGTGGCAGATCCGCGTCGCTGCCGGCGAGCCGCTCCCGATGAACCAGAAGCAGGTCACCGAGGCGCGTCGCGGTCACTCGATCGAGATCCGTATCAACGCCGAAGATCCGGCGGAAGGCAAGTTCCTGCCCTCCCCCGGCCCGATCACCAAGCTCGTCCCGCCGGACGGGTTCGGCGTGCGCTTCGACACCGGTTACCAGAGCGGCGACGAGATCAGCCAGTACTACGACAACCTCGTCGGCAAGCTCGTGATCTGGGGTCGCGACCGCGACGTCTGCATCGCCCGCACCTTGCGCGCCCTCGACGAACTCGTCGTCGAAGGCGTGGCCACCACGATCCCCGCCGACCGAGCGATCGTCGCTCACCCAGATTTCGCAGCGGTCACCCACTCGACCAAGTGGGTCGAGGAGAAGCTCGACCTCACCGGCGTCACCGGCAAGGCCGAGTCGACGGCGCCCGAGAGCGACGACGAGGACGCACCCGACCTCGTGCAGCGAAAGACGACCGTCGAGGTGAATGGCAAGCGATTCGATGTGTCGATGTGGGTGCCTGACCAACCGCTCGTGGCAGCCGGTGCAGCCCCTGCGAAGAAGCGCCAGAAGCGCGCTGCGTCGAGCGGTGGCGGTGGTGCGGCATCGGGCAGCATCGAGGCGCCGATGCAGGGCACCATCGTCAAGCTCCTCGTCGAGGTCGGCCAAGAGGTCGAAGCCGGAGCGGGCATCCTCGTCCTCGAAGCGATGAAGATGGAGAACCAGATCAACGCCGAGACCAGCGGCACGGTCAAGGAGATCAAGGTCGCCGCCGGAGACACGGTCGGCGGCGGCGACATCCTCGCCGTCATCGAGTAGCCCCGACCGTTCGCGCCTCCACGATCCCTGAGGAGGGCGGAAGTGGAACGATCTTCCTCCGTGTCGTCGGCCTCGGCGGGCGTCGTCGGCCTCGGCCGGCGCCGTCGGTTGGTGGCAAGATCGGCGGATGCACCTCGATCTGTCCGCCGACGACGTCCTCGCCACCACCCGCTCCGTCCGCAAGCGACTCGACCTCGACAAGCCGGTCGAACGCGAGATCGTCGAGGAGTGTCTCGAACTCGCCCTCCAGGCGCCGACCGGGTCGAACAAGCAGGGCTGGCAGTTCGTGATCGTCGAAGACGCCGCCAAGAAGAAGGCGCTCGCCGACATCTACGCCCGCAACTTCGGGAAGTACGCCGGGGTGGCGGCATCGAACGAGTACGAGCCGGGCGATCCCCGCTACGACCAGAAGGACCGGGTCACCTCGTCGGCGGTGCACCTCGTCGAGAATTTCCATCGCGTGCCGATGATGATGATCCCGTGCATCTCGGGCCAGCTCGACGGCGCACCGACCTTCCAAGCCGCATCGGCATGGGGGTCGATCCTCCCCGCCGTGTGGAGTTTCATGCTGGCTCTGCGTGAGCGGGCGATGGGTTCGGCGTGGACGACCATCCACCTGATGGACGGCGGCGACGCCGAGGCCGCCGAGATCCTCGGCATCCCGCACGGCGAGATGACCCAAGCCGGGCTGTTCCCGATCGCCTACACGATCGGCACCGAGTTCAAGGTCGCCGACCGACTCTCCCTCGACACCGTCCTCCACTGGGACGAGTGGTGATCGGCTGAACGACTGCTGCGACCGACTCGGCGGCGGCTATTCCGCGGCTTCGGCGAGGGCTTCGCTCAGCGCCGGGTGCACGAGGATGCTCTCGACCAGGTCGGTCACGGTCAGCCCGGCGGTGACTGCCACCGCGATCACCGAGATCAGCTCGGCGGCGTGGCGGCCGACGATCGAGCCACCCAGGATCACACCGGTGGCCGGGTCGGAGATGATCTTGACGAACCCGCGTGTGTCGTTGTTGATCATCGCCTTGGCCGTGGCCGAGAACGGAACCTTGGTGACTCGGATCTTGCGGCCCGACGAAAACGCCTCGGCTTCTGCAAGCCCCACGTCGGCGATCTCGGGCTCGGTGAAGATGGCGGACGCCGCCTTGTCGTAGTCGAGATGGCGATGACTGCGCGTGTGCAGGCCCATCACGTGCTCGGCGACCTTGCGCCCCTGGACCGAAGCGACCGACGACAACGGCAGCTTGCCCGAGATGTCACCCGCCGCATAGATGTGATCGACGTTGGTCACGCAGTGGTGATTGATGTCGACGTAGCCCCACTCGTTCACCTCGACACCTGCGACGTCGAGGCCGATGTCACTCGTGTTCGGCACCGAGCCGATGGCGAGCACCGCGTGCGACGAGGTGACCGTGCGGCCGTCGTCGCACCGCACGACGACACGGTCACCCGACGGATCGGGGTCACCGTTGGCATCGATCCGTTCGATCGACTGAGCGCGAGCACCCATCACGAGCTTCACACCGCGCGACATGAACTCCTCTTCGAGGACGGCGGCCACCTCGGGATCCTTGCCCGGGAGCACCTGCTGGCGGCTCACGACGAGGGTGACCTCGGAGCCGAACGACGAGAACATGTGAACGAACTCCACACCGGTCACGCCGGAGCCGACCACCGTCACGCTCTGGGGAAACACCTTCGGCGGATAGCAGTCGCGGGTGGTGAGGATGCGTTCGCCGTCAGGCTCGCACCATTCGGGGACACGCGGCAGCGAGCCGGTCGAGACGAGCGCCGAGTCGAACTCGATGGTCTCGGAGCCCTCGGCGGTCTCGACGACGATGCTGTTCGGACCGGTGAACTTGCCGCTCCCCCTGACGAGCCGGACGTTCTGGCTCTCCAGGAGCTGCGTCGTGTGCCCTGCCATCCGGCCCTTGATCCGGTCGATGCGTGCCGTCAGTGCGAGCGTGTCGATCACGGGGTTCTCGTGTTCGAGGCCCATCCCCTCGGAGCGACGCATGAAGCTCATGGCGCCGCCCGTGGCGATCATCGACTTCGACGGAATGCAGTCCCACAGGTGCGCGGCGCCGCCGATCACATCTCGTTCGATGACGGTCACCTCCGCACCGAGTCGAGCAGCGTAGGTGGCGGCGACGTTGCCCGCCGGGCCGCCACCGATGATCACGAAACGTTCAGCCACCCGTTCAGGCTACGGCCTGCGTCATCGTCCGCCGTGAGATGCCCGGCGCCACATCGCTCACTCGTCGCTGCGACAGCGACGCGCTCACTCGGCGACGAGGCCGGCGTCGGAGAAGATCGTCGCCCGCTCGGTCACGACCGGCTCGCCGACGCCGTCGCCCGGCTTCTCGTCGACGATGTTCGGGCAGTAGCGCGACGGGTAGGCGAACTGGTCGCGCGGTTCGCCGACGTACTCGAAGTGCATGCCGTCGGGCGTCAAGAAGTTGCCACCCCACGCAAAGCCGTGCTTGCGCATGATCCGTACCGCCGTGCAGCCGCCCGCATCGGTCGCGAAGTCGGGTGGAGCGCATCCCTGGCACGAACCACGGGTGTTGGTGTCGATCGCCATCCCCCACGAGTGACGCGACAGGAATCCGATCGAACTGTTCGCCGACAATCGGTTGAATCGCGGAACGTGGCACCCACCGGCGATGTTGGCGTCGTCGACGTCGAACACACCTCCGGCTCCGACCGACACGATCTCGGCGAACGCATCTCTCAATTGCGGTTCGATCACGTTGTGACAGCGCGCCCGGATCGCCACCGAATCGTTCAGCAGCCGGCGCCCCGACGGCAGGTTCGACGACTGCCACGCCGACTCCTGGGTGACCGACCCGTTCGAGTTCACCCGATAACCGAACTCGCCGAGCAGCGCTTTCGTGCTGCCCATACCGAGGGTGTTGTCTGGGTCGAACGGATCCCAACTGCGACGAATTCGGACGCGGGTCGAAATCAGCCCTTCGGCCTCGAGTGCGGCGTCGAGCACGTCTCTGCTCTCGAAGCCCCACAGGACCGCACCGCTCTCGCGTGTCAGATCCAGGCGTGCCGCGGCCTCCCGCGACACCAGGAGCTCGGTGCCGCCGGTGATCTCGTCGTCGATCACCGCGCCGATGAGGAAGTCGACGTCGGCACCCGACGACGACCGCAGCGTCACGGTGTCGCCAGCCTGCGCACCGCGCAGCGAGGCAGTTCCCGAACTCATGACGAGCGACTGCGCCGACAGGGCGGCCGACACCTCGAAGCCCATCAACGCCGCCACCGCATCGCTGTCGAACACGGTCGTGCCCATCGGGATCGACATGAAGGCCGGCGCCTCCTGCACGACCACCACGTCGTCTGCAACGTCGCCATCGTCCCCTGGGACGTCGTCGCCGTCGTCCGGCGCAGGTCGGGTGATCTTCTGCATCGGGATCGATGCCGAACCGCGGATCGTGAACTGGGCGCCCGCTGCCGTTGCCGCAACGGTCGCTCGAGCTGCCGTGTCGATCTTCAGTGCGCCGCTGTTGTAGATGCTGACGATGTCGATGTCGACCGCTTCCGAACGGATGCGTTCGGCCTGCTCGGTCGCCGAGGCACCGGAGTCGTCCAGATCGACCGCTCCGACGGCGAACGGGAGCGCAGCCGCAGCGAACACGCCCGCCGCGCCGAGCGCGAGCCACGTCGTGCGGCGGCGGCCGGCCCGATCACCTGCGGCGGGCCCACGTGCGGGGGGATCGTCGGAGTGGTCTGTGTGACGGCGAAACACGCCGACACACTACGAAGTCCGGCAATCCGATGTGGGGCATGCGGGTCAGATGGCTACGGTCACTGAGTCGTGGGTGAAGAACGGACAGAAGCCGCAACCGACGCGCCGACCGGGAGCGGCCTGGAAGCGGAGAAGCGCCGCCGGCTGGGCGAGGTGGAGGCGATGCGCGCCGGCGGCCGCAACCCGTACCCCTACCGATTCGACCGCACGCACACACTCGCCGAGGTCCGGTCGGCATGGGGCGAGTTGGAGCCGGGTGTCGAGACCGACGACGTCGTGTCGGTCGCCGGTCGCATCATGCTCAAGCGCGACTCCGGCAAGCTCATCTTCGCCACCATCCGCGATCGCGGTGCCGACGTCCAGCTCTTCGTGTCGAAGGCCGTCATCGGCGACGACGGTTTCGCCGAGGTGAAGGCACTCGACCTGGGCGACTGGGTCGGCGTGTCCGGCACCGTCATGACCACCCGCAAGGGTGAACTCTCGGTCAACCCGACCGAGGTCCAACTCCTGTCGAAGGCGATCCGTCCGCTGCCCGACAAGTGGCACGGCCTCACCGACGTCGACACCCGCTTCCGTCAGCGCTACGCCGACCTGATCGTGAACGAAGACGCTCGTCGCAACTTCGAGATCCGCCACGAGACGGTGGCGAGCTTCCGCCGCACGCTGGGTAGCCACGGCTACATCGAGGTCGAGACCCCGGTGCTGCACCCCGAGGTCGGCGGAGCGCACGCGCGTCCGTTCACCACGCACCACAACGCGCTCGACATGCCGCTCTACCTGCGCATCGCGGTCGAGCTGTATCTCAAGCGGCTGATCGTCGGCGGGATGGAACGCGTCTACGAGATCGCCCGCACCTTCCGCAACGAAGGGGTGTCGACCCGCCACAACCCCGAGTTCACGATGATGGAGTCGTACCAGGCGTTCGGCGACTGGAACGACGTGATGGATCTGACCGAGGAGCTGATCACCACCGCCGCCCGCGACGCACTCGGTACCACGGTGATCGACGTCCGCGGCGAGCAGGTCGATCTCGCCGAGCCGTGGCCGCGCAAGCGCATGATCGACTACGCGTCGGAGGGCACGGGCGTCGAGCTGCACCCCTCGATGCCGATCGACGACGTCCGCAAGGTGGCCGCCGACCACGACCTGTTCGTCGAGTCGTACTGGGGTGCGGGCAAGATCATCGAGGAGCTTTTCGAGAAGACCTCCGAGGCAGCGATCGTGCGACCCACGTTCGTGACCGGTCACCCCGTCGAGATCTCGCCGCTGGCTCGCGTCGACCGTACCGACCCGCACCTCACCGAACGCTTCGAGTTGTTCGTCGACGGTCGCGAGATCGCCAACGGCTACTCCGAGCTGAACGATCCGGTCGAGCAGCGCCTCCGCTTCGAAGAGGAGCAGGCCGCCAAGGACGCAGGCAACGACGAAGCCGGCACGGTCGACGAGGACTACCTCCGGGCGCTCGAGTACGGCATGCCGCCGACCGGCGGGCTCGGCATCGGCATCGACCGCCTGGCGATGCTGCTTGCCGGCGTCGACAGCATCAAGGAAGTCATCCTCTTCCCCACCCTCCGACCCGAACAACCCTGACCCGAACAACCCTGACGCGAACAATCTCGACAACGAAGGACTGACATGGCACGCATGGCATGGGGCGCAGGCCTCGCGACGATCGACTCGAACGGCTCGACACTCGACACTTGGTATCGCTGGCTCGGCTGGGGCGAGTTCGGTGGCGACGGCGGCGACTCGGTCTTCTGGGCCGACATCGAATCGAAGCTCGGCATGCGCGACGCGTCCGACGACGTGCGCGGCGTCACCATCCGCCCCGTGCGGATCTCGGTCGACGTCGACGAGGCACCTGCGTCTCCCGAAGACGCTTACCTGCGGCTGCACCTGCTGTCGCATCGCCTCGCCGCTCCCCGGTCGATCGTCATGGACGGCACCTTCGGCGCACTGAACAACGTGGCGTGGACGAACCTCGGACCCGTTGCGATCCATGCGCTCGACGACGTACGGCTCGCTGTCAAGAAGACGGGCGGCGTGCTCTCGGTCCACGGCCTCGACAAGTTCCCGCGGATGACCGACTACGTGGTGCCGTCGGGTGTCCGGATCGCCGACGCCGATCGGGTTCGGCTCGGCGCGCACCTCGCCGACGGCACCACCGTCATGCACGAGGGCTTCTGCAATTTCAACGCCGGCACGCTCGGCACCTCGATGGTCGAAGGCCGCATCTCGGCCGGTGTGGTCGTCGGGGACGGCTCCGACGTGGGCGGCGGGGCATCGATCATGGGCTCGCTCTCGGGTGGCGGCACCGAAGTCATCTCCGTCGGCGAACGCTGCCTGCTCGGCGCGAACTCGGGAATCGGCATCAGCCTCGGCAACGACTGCGCGGTCGAGGCCGGCCTGTACATCACGGCGGCCACCCCCGTCATGACACCTGACGGCGTCGTCAAGGCCCGAGAGATCTCGGGGATCAGCGGTGTCCTGTTCATCCGCGACGGCCAGAGCGGCCAGGTCATCGCGAAGCCACGGACCCAGTCGTGGGGCGAACTGAACAGCGAGCTCCACTCCGGCCAGTAGCCCAGACGCTGACGCGATTCTTCGGGCACCGATGAGCATGGACCGCGACGGTGACGGTACGGTCGTCAGCGGGCGAATGCCGAGAGGATCGAGTGAGCAGCAGCACTGCAAACCCAACGGCGCCGACCATCGCGGCCCGACGTGGCCCGACGTCGTCACGACCCGCCGTCGACGATCGCCAGAGCTGGGCGCGGCTCGGGCTCATGATCACCGTCCACGCCGGGCTGGCCGCTCTCGGGTTCGCCGTCGACCGGTGGTACGTCTGGCTGGCCATCTGGGCGATCCAGATCGTCAACATGCTGGGGCTGGTCGCGATGGTCCACGAGTGCGTCCATCACCATTTCGTGACGCCACGACTCGCCAACCGTGTGATCGCGACGGTCGCATCGGCATTCATCTTCACGAACTACGAGGTGTACCGGTCACGCCACATCGGCCACCACGCCGACACGTGCGGGCCCAGCGACACCGAAGGCGAGCCGTACACGTTCACGTCGCGCTGGCAGATCGTCACCGCTTTCCTCGGCGGTGGTGTCGCCTACATCCTGTCGCTCCCGATGCTGGGATTCTGGGTCAGCGCCGGCGCATCACCGAAGTGGATCTCCGGCGCCCGTGCTCGCAGGCGCATCCGCATCAACCAGGTCGTCTGGGTCGCGACGATGGCGCTGATCATCGGGCTGTGCCTGGTCGACCTGCGGGCCACGGCGTTCGTGTGGCTGATTCCGGCGGCAGCGTTCCTGACCGGTCCGTTCGTGTTCGTCTTGATGCCCGAGCACTACGACGCTCCCGGGCCCGGCGTGGTCACCTCGAACACTCGCACGTGCGTGTCGAACCCGGTGATGCGCTTCGTCTTCCTCAACACGAACCTGCACACGGCGCACCACGATCGCCCTGCCGTCCCATGGACCGGGCTGCCCGCACGCCACGACGAGATCGCGGCGACGATCGACGAGGAGTGGGTCTTCTCCGGGTATCTCGCGTTCTACCGGTTCATGTGGCGCAACATCGCCCGCCCCGCCGCCGCTGCGTAACGGTCGGGGTCTGACGCCGACCGTCACCGGCGGGCGGATTCGATCAGGCGATGGACGAAGTCGAGCTTCTCGATCACGACCGGCGACAGGACGAACGGATACAGGTCGCCCTGACCGATCGAGCGTGACATCGCGTTCAGCGCCAGCGTGAGGCCCAGCCACGCCTGCACGGTCGGCCCGACGGCGACGTCGGGGTCGGGCGAATAGGTGTCGCGCGCCGCCGCGAGCGACGGGTCACCGAGGCCGACGCCATAGGCCACCGCCGTTCCCAGCCCCGCGCGGATGTGCAGGTAGTGCGCGAAGGTCTCGGCCCAGTCCTCCCACGGATGCATCGTCGCGTACTGGCTGACGTGGCAGTCCACCCACGAGTTCGCGGCGAGATCGCCCTGCCCCACGTCGTCCTGTTGGGCGTAGTGCTGATCCATCGCCTCCTGGTATGAGATCCGCTCGTCACCGAACAGCGTCCGGAACGCATCCACGTGCCCACCGTCGACGACCAGCCGAGGCCAGTAGTAGTGCCCGATCTCGTGGCGGAGGTGACCGAGGATCGTGCGGTACGCCTCACCCAACTGCTTGCGGACGAACTCGCGATGCACGTCGTCGGACTCCGACAGGTCGAGCGTGATCACGCCGTCGTCGTGCCCGGTCATCACCTGCTGATTGCGCGACGACAGGAACTCGAACGACACGCCACGCTCCTCGTCGACCGCGCGATCGATCACGGCCAGCCCCAATCCGCTCATCTGGTGGAGTAGTCGACGCTTGGCCGCCTCGGCCTCGGCGAACGCAGCGATCGCATCGACCTCGTCGTCGTTCGGCCGCACCGACGTCAAGCGACAACTGATGCACAAAGGCGACGGGTCGCTCGCGTCGATCAGCCAGTTGCACCGAGCGGCGAGGATGTTCGCGCACTGCCGGAACACCCCGGGCACACCGTCGGCGCGTGCGAAGCCGTCTTCGGTGAGCTGCAGAGCGACGAGTTTCGCCTCCGATGCCACGTACCCGAGCACCGAGCCGCAACGCAGGCAGTGCGAGTTGTCGAAGAACAGCATCTGTGCGCACACGGAACACGGGAACGGCTGCATCGCGCGACGGTACTGGCGTCAGCGCTTCGTTCGAGGAGCGAAGCGCCGCAGATCGAGGGTGCGCGGGTGCTCCCTCGGGATCCGGCTGGCGAGTTCGTCGAGTGCGGCCACGTCGACCGGGCCAGGTGAATGACCTGTGACGGCGAAGCGCGTCGCTCGACGGGCCTCGGCCTCGGCGGCGTTGACCGGGAACGTGTCGTACGAGCGGCCACCCGGGTGGGTGACCTCGTAGGTCAGGCCGCCCAGCGACCGGCTGCTCCAGCGGTCGATCAGATCGAACACGAGCGGTCCTTGAGCATCGATCGTCGGGTGCAGTGCCGACCACGGAGCCCACGCCTTGAAACGCACTCCGGCGACGTACGAACCCGGCGTCGCGGTGTGCTGGAGCGGAACGGGCACGCCGTTGCACGTGACGATGTGACGTTCGGGGAGGAAGCCGTCGACCCGCACCTGCATCCGCTCGACGGAGGAGTCGACGTAGCGGGCGGTCCCGGTTCCGGAGGCTTCCTCGCCGAGCACGTGCCACGGTTCGATCGCCTTGCGCAGTTCCATGTGGACGCCGTCGATCACCGTCTCGCCGACGAGCGGGAAGCGGAACTCGAGGAACGGGTCGAACCAGGCGGGGTCGAAGTCGATGCCGTGCGCGTTGAGGTCGTCGACGACGTCGTGGATGTCGGCGCGCACGAAGTGTCCGAGCATGAAACGATCCGACAGGTCGGTGCCCCAGCGCACGAGGCGACCTTCGTAGGGGTCGTCCCAGAAGCGAGCGACGAGCGACCGGACGAGCAGCGCCTGCACCATCGCCATCTGACGATGTGGTGGCATCTCGAACGCACGCAGTTCGAGGATGCCGAGGCGGCCGCGCTCCGAGTCGGGGCTGAACAGCTTGTCGACGCAGAACTCCGAGCGGTGCGTGTTGCCCGTCAGGTCGACGAGCAGGTGGCGGAGCAGTCGATCGACGATCCACGACGGTGTCGCGCCGATCGCCTCGCCCGGGTCCTCTTCTGCCGGCGTGACGCGCGCAGCGTCGTCAGCCTCGGCACCTTCGTCGTGATCCTCGGGGGCCGGACTCGCGGCAGCACATGCAGCGCGGTCGAGTTCGTCGAACGCGATCTCGAGTTCGTACAGCGTGTCGGCGCGACCTTCGTCCACGCGGGGTGCCTGGCTCGTCGGGCCGATGAACTGGCCCGAGAACAGATACGACAGCGACGGGTGGTGCTGCCAGTAGGTGACCATGCTGCGCAACAGGTCGGGGCGCCGCAGCATCGGACTGTCGGCCGGGGTCGATCCGCCGAGGGTGACGTGGTTGCCGCCACCCGTTCCGGTGTGCGTGCCGTCGAGGGAGAACTTCTCGGTCCCGAGTCGGGCGAGCCGGGCTTCTTCGTAGATCGTGTCGATCACCGTGCGCTGATCGGCCCACGACGACGTGGGCTGCACGTTGACCTCGATCACGCCCGGGTCCGGGGTGACCATGAGCATGTCGAGGCGCGGGTCGCGCACGATCGCATAGCCCTCGAGCACGATCGGGCAGTCGAGGTCGATCGCCACCGCCTCGACGACGGCGAGCAGTTCGAGGGCCCGTTCGATCTGTTCGATCGGCGGGAGGAACACGTGGACGTGCCCGTCACGGACCTCCACGGCGACCGCCGTCGGGGCAGCGTCCTCACGATCGACGACTTCGGCCGGTGACGGCAACGTGCCGTGCGGAGCGAGTTCGTCGCGCGTCTCGAAGGGCGATCGTTCGAAGACCTCGGGCGATTCGGTCCACGTCAGCGAATCGAGCGGCAACCGGAGCCCGACCGGCGAGTCGCCGCCGATCAGGTACAGACGACCCCGACGCAGGTGCCAGTCGGTCGTGCGCCATCCGCCGTTGTCGGGCGACGGGTGCAACGGCAGCACATACCCGGCGGGCTCGGCTGCCGACGCGCTGAGTCGAGCGATCATCTCGGCGCGCGCGGCGGGATCGGCGACCGCCTCGGCTTCGTCGTCGGTCACGTCGTCTGCGGGCGGCTCGCCGACCGGCAGACGGGCCTCGGTCCACGCCACGCCGACGGGGTCCTCGTAGGCCGCCACGACGTGGCCGGCGTCGGGCGACGCGTCGACGCCGAAGTGTCGTGCGATCCCGTCGATCATCCGGCGAGCGTCGTCGGATGTCGATGTCCCGGACTCTGACGGGTCGGCGACCAGCTGCGGCACCTTCCACATCGATTCTCCGTCGCGACGCCACACGATGCCCATTTGCCAGCGCGGCAACGGCTCACCCGGGTACCACTTGCCCTGCCCGTACTGGACGAGCCCACCCGGAGCGAACCGCTCACGCAGTCGCAGGGTCAGCGCGTGCGACAGCGCCCGCTTCTCCTCGCTGTCGGCGGTCGTGTTCCACTCGTCGCCCTCCATGTCGTCGATCGACACGAATGTCGGCTCGCCACCCATCGTCAGGCGGACGTCGCCGGCATCGAGGCGCCGGTCGACGGCCATCCCGAGTTCATCAATCGCCGCCCACTGCTCGGGCGTGTACGGGAGCGTGACGCGCGGGTCCTCGCGGGAGCGACGCACGACGTTCGCGTACTCGAAGGTCACCTCGGTCTCGCTCGTCGAGCCGTCGATGGCCGCAGCCGTCGCCGGGTGCGGGGTGCACGCCAGTGGAATGTGGCCTTCGCCGGCGAACAAGCCCGAGGTCGGGTCGAGGCCGATCCAACCGGCGCCCGGCACGTACACCTCGGCCCACGCGTGGAGGTCGGTGAAGTCGGACTCGGGTCCGTCGGCACCGTCGAGCGACGGCGTGTCGCCCGTGAGCTGCACGAGATAACCCGACACGAAGCGGGCGGCCAGACCGAGATGACGGAGCGCCTCGACGAGCAGCCAACCGGTGTCACGGCACGAACCGATCCCTCGCTCGAAGGTCTCCTCCGGAGCCTGCACACCCGGTTCCATCCGGATCGAGTACGAGATGTCGTGGTAGAGGCGCTGGTTCACCTCGACGAGGAAGTCGGCGATCCCCATCTCTGTCCTGCGGTCGATGCCGTCGAGCCACGCGGCGAACCTCGGTCCGGCCGGAGCCGGTGTGAGGTACGGCTCGAGGTCGCGAGCCACCTGCGGGCCGTAGGTGAACGGGTACGTCTCGGCCGACTCCTCGACGAAGAAGTCGAACGGGTTGATCACCGTCATGTCGGCCACGAGGTCGACCGTGACGTCGAGGTGGTCCGCCGGTTCGGGGAAGACCAGTCGGGCGAGGTAGTTCCCGAACGGGTCCTGCTGCCAGTTGACGAAGTGGTCTTCGGGAGAGATCGTCAGGCTGTACGACAGGATCGGCGTACGCGAGTGCGGGGCGGGGCGCAGCCGAACGACGTGCGGGTTGATCGTGGTGCTTCGGTCGAAACGGTACGTCGTGCGGTGTTCGATGGCGATCTGGATTCCCATGGGACCTTTCTTCGTGGGCGCCGGCTGGTGATCGGGTGCGATCGGGGGGTTGATGTGAGGTCGGCGGCGACGCCGGTCAGGCCGCCTCGTCGATGCGGCGGACGTCGACGGCGACTTCCATCGTCTGATCCGAGTTCAAGCCGAGAACCACGCCACGCACCGGAGCGACGTCGGCGTAGTCGCGACCCCACCCGACGGTGACGTGTCGCGTCGGCGGCACCTGGTGGTTCGTCGGGTCGATGTCGAGCCAGCCCTCGCCGGTCCATGCAGACAGCCAGGCGTGCGACGCGTCGGCACCGATCGACTTCTCCTCACCCGGAGGCGCATCGGTCTCGATGTATCCGCTCACGTACGAGGCCGGGAGCCCGATCGAACGGAGGACGGCGATCGAGAGGTGAGCGAAGTCCTGGCACACGCCGCTGCGCTGTTCCAGAACGGCATCGAGCGGCGTCGCCAGGTCGGTGGCCGAGGAGTCGAAACCGAAGTTCTCGAAGATCTCGGCCGACAGCGCCGTCAGCGCTTCGACGATCGGACGTCCGGGGGTGAACACGCTCGTGGCGAGGAACGAGAGCAGGTCGAACCGTTCGGTGGGCGTCGACGCCGTCGTCGCCGCCCGATACGGGCCGACCGAGATCGCCCGCTGCCCACGCAGACCAGCGGCTGCTGCGGCGACCTCCTCCCATGGCGTGGAGATCGTCGGCAACTCGGGGACGGTCGTGTCGACGATGCTCTCGGCCACGATCTCGAAGGCTTCGTGTCGGTGGTGGACGCCGAGTTGCACGATGTGGTTGCCGAACACGTCGCGGGTCTCCACGAACTCGTCGGGCGCCGGTGTCGTGTCGACGCGAGACCAGACGACCTCCTGGCTGTGGCGGTCGCGCGGGAGCAGACACGCCACCGAGTAGGCGTCGGTCACCGCCGAGCCGTAGACGTACGACGTGCGATGGCTCACCTGGTATCGCGTCATGCAACCGCACCGGGGTCGATGAGGCGCGGCCGGACCAGGGTCGGGTGCGGCGGCGCCACGAGCCGTGTCGAGGTCAGTTCTGCTGCCAGAGCGTGCAGTTCCTCACCCATCTGATCGAGATGATCGAGGGAGTCACCCGGCACGTAGGTGAGCAGGCGGTCGGAGATGGTCTCGAGACGCGCCGTTCCCACTCCCCACCCGATGGCCTCCGAGTTGCGGATCATCCCAGCGATCGATGCGGAGGCCGATCGGGGGTTGCGCTGGTCGTGCAGGACGAGCGCCAGCACCGCGTCGATCTCGACATCGCTGCGATGGCGCCGCCGATACGCGACGAGGCTGTCGTTGGCACCGAGCACCGCTTCGAGCCCACGGTGGCGCTCGACGTCGTTCGACGACACGTCACCGTTGATCTGGATCGCCATCGATGCGCTCGTGAGAGCGACCAGTGCCCGTTCGTAGCGCTTGGCGAAGTCACCGAAGTACCACGCCGGGCCACGCACGACGCTCTCGCTCCAGAGCCCCCCGAAGGCCGACAGGTGCAACAACAACTCGTCGAGTGCATCGACATCGTCGGGTCGCTCGGTCAGCCGCTCGCGGCTGTTCGCCATCTCGCCGAGCACGCGGCCCGTCGTGGTCGACAGGAACTCACGGACGCTGGCCGACTCGGCCAGCATCGACCCGACGTGGAACTGCAGCGACGACGACGCCGCAGCGACCGCTCGGACACGAGCACCACGGAGCCCGCCGGGGGACTCGCCGTCTTCGGTTTCGGGCATCGCCTCGTCGGAGTCGGTGAGGGCCGCGAGCAGGCGCATCGCTGCGGTGGGGCCACCCGACCACCCCACCATCGGCGGCGCGACCGAGATCACGCGCATCGACCGGGCGACCGCCTCGGCCCGTTCGGATGCACGTCCGAGCCAATACAGCGAATCGGCAGCGCGGGTGGGCACCGAGGTGATGAAGTCGACCTGCGGCGCCGAACGCGGTTCGGTCACCATCGACACCTGCGCCTCGCCGAGGATCCAGATGTCTTTCGCCCTCGCCGGTGTCGGCAGCGTCGGGTCGTCACTGGGCTGGATCACACGTCCGTTGCCGCCCGGGATCACGCTGATCCCTTCGTCGGTGGCAACGGCGTGGAACCGCAGCACGACCGGAAGGTGGTCGACGCGTCCGTCGACGAGACACGGGACGCGTTCGGCCGGCCGGCCCAGGACATCGTCGATGCGGGTCGAGCCGAGCGAACGGCGCGGTGAGCGCAACCGCAGCCACGGTTCCTCACCCGTGAGCATCTCGCCGGCCCGGTCCCACAGGCCGAGCAGATCTGGGTCTTCCATCACCCCGGTGCCGTGCGCATTGGCCATCGCCAGCGTTCCTGCATCGTCAGCCTGGAGCACGCCGGGGATCCCGGACGTGCCATGGGTGTTCGTCTCGAGCGGATCGAGTTGCCGGTCGACGATGCGGCGATGTAGCACGTCGACCCGATCGAGCCCGCCGAGCGTCTGCAACCAGAGTTCGCCGTCGCGCACCACGAGGTCGGGGCCTTCGACCACGTTGAAGCCGAGCTGAGTCGCCAGGTACGAGTGGTCGACGTACGCCGGATGATCGATGCCGCTCGTCAACATCACGACGCGCGGTCCGTCGACCTCGCTGGTGTCGACGAGGGCACGCCGCACGAGCGTCAGAGCGGGGTCGATCGGACGCAGTGGTGCGGATCCCACGTCGACGACCTGGGTCATGACGGCTCGGTCGAGCAGCGAATAGCCGAGGCCGGCGGGAGTGTCGGTGTGATCGGCAACGGCGAACCACACGCCGTCGGCGGTCCGGGCGAGGTCGACCGAGTAGGTCGACAGCCATCGGCGCTGGCGCCGCCGTGACAGCGCGCCGACTGCGGAGAGCCGGTACGCAGGGCTCGACCACAGCAGGGCCGGATCGATCACACCATCGGATACCAGCGAACGCTCGCCGTACAGGTCGTCGAGGAGTGCTTCGAGCATCGCCATCCGGCGCGCCACCGCACCCTCGATCCACGCGAACTCGTCGGAGTCGAGCCGGTACGGGGTGGGATCGAGGCGCCACGGACGGCTCGCCAGGCCGACGGCGCGACCGTCGGAGCGCAGCGGCAGATCATGGACGATGTGTCCGGCTCCTTCGGCCATCAAGAGCCGGTCGATGGCCGCCTGACGGCGCGACAACTCGACCGGGTCAACGGCCTCGTACGCCTCGATCGAATTCATCATGTGGGGTCTCGCTCGGATGATCGACCAGCGGCACGGCCGGGTTCGATGCTCAGGTAGCGCTCGGTGATCGCCTCGCCGACCTGGCCGATCTGGAACTGCACCCCGTCCATCGCGTGATCCAGATCGGACCCGTCGTTGGTGTTGCCCATCGTCGACATCAGCGCCGTGCGCGCGTTCTCCACGGCGATGCACACCGACTCTGGAGTCGAGAGTCGGTCCAACGACCGTTCGATCTCGTCCAGGCAGAAGCGAACCGAGCGGGGAAACGCCTCGTCGAACAGGAGGAACTGCACGACGGCCGACGCCTCGATGGGGCCGTGACCGGATCGCTGGTACATCTGGAGCGCAGACAGTGATTTGAGCACGCCCATCCACTGCACCTCGTCGTACTGGACCCGCTCGGCACCCAGTGACATCAGCGTGGCGGCGCGCACGCCCACCACCCGAGTGGTCATGTCGGCGCGCTCGAGGTATCGGCCCATCCGCCAGATCTCGAAGGCGTCGGTCCTGCTCATCGACGACGTGATGATCCCGTCGAGACGACGGCTGTCGTCGGCGACGCGCCCGAGGACACGGCTGCGGAAGCGACGGTCATCGGCGCGAGCGGCCTCGTTGGCCACGAAGATCGACAGGTCGTTCACTGCCTGCCAGGCTTCACGCGGCAAGACCTCGCGCGTCGTGCGCAGGTTGAATCGAGCCGCTGCGACGCACGCTGCGACGCTGCCGTCTTCGTCCGGGTCGACCACGAGGGTCCGCACGACGTCACGTTCGGTCGCTTCGAGCTGCAGCATCGTGCGATCTCCGCAGACGGCGAGCAACGCCGACCAGCGACGAGCGTTCTCGCCGGCGTCGTCGCTCGGCATGTCGTCGAAGAGTTCGCCGAACTCCTGGATCAGCCGAGATGTGTCTTCGGCGCGTTCGAGGTAGCGGGCGGCCCAGAAGATCCGGTCGGCATTGCGTGACAACAGCGCCATGTCAGCCCTCTCCCCCGCCGTTCGTCTGACTCTGACTCTGACTCTGACCCTGGCCCTGGCCCTGACCCTGGCTCTGGCTCTCCAAGTCGGGCGGCTGGATCTCTTGCGGCGCGACCGGCGCAGGCTCCTGCTCGATTGCGAGTACGAAGCCGGCCGGGTCGTCGACGATCCACGTGTCTTTGCTCCCGCCGCCCTGGGACGAGTTGACGATGAGCGAGCCTTCGGACAGCGCGACCCTGGTGAGGCCACCGTCGGTCACATAGCTGTTCTCGCCGGTCAGGATGAACGGACGGAGATCGACGTGGCGCGGGCGGAGTTCACCGTCGATCAGCGTGGGCACCGTCGACAGGTTGATGATCGGTTGGGCAACCCAGTTCCGTGGGTCGTCGAGGATCGCCTCGGCGCACGCTCGCAACTCCTCCTCCGACGCTCGACTCCCGATCGTGATGCCGTAGCCGCCACTTTCGTTCGCCGGCTTCATCACGAGTTCGTCGAGGTGGGCGAGCACGTACTCACGCTCCTCGTCGTACATGCACCGGTACGTCGGCACATTGGCGATCGTCGGTTCTTCGTCGAGGTAGTAGCGGATGATGTCGGGCATCCATGCGTAGACACACTTGTCGTCGGCGACACCGGCACCCGGAGCATTGGCGATCCCGACCTTGCCCGCCTTCCACGCTCGCATCAAGCCGGCCACGCCCAGCAACGAGTCGGGGCGGAACGCCTCGGGGTCGAGGAAGAGGTCGTCGATCCGCCGATAGACGACGTGGACCCGTTGGCGCCCGGCGGTGGTGTGCATGTAGACGCAGTCGTCGTCGCCCACGACCAGGTCGCCGCCTTCGACGAGTTCGGCACCCATCCGCTCGGCGAGGAACGAGTGCTCGAAGTACGCCGAGTTGAAGATCCCCGGTGTCAGGACGGCGAGCGTCGGCTGAGTGATGCCGTCGGGAGCGAGCGAGACGAGGAGCTTGTTGAGTTCGTCGGTGTAGGTGTCGACCGGTCGGATCTGGTTCTTGCCGAACAGTTCGGGAAAGGCCCGCTTGGTGACCGCACGGTTCTCGATCACGTAGCTGACGCCGGAGGGCACTCGCAGGTTGTCCTCGAGCACGTAGAAGGTGCCGTCGTCATCGCGCACGAGGTCCGATCCCGAGATGTGCGCCCAGACGCCGAACTTGGGCGAATGGCCGACGCATTCGGGCCGGAAGTTGGCCGAGTCCTCGAGCAGATCGGCCGGAAACACGCCGTCGGCGATGATCTTCTGGTCGTTGTAGAGGTCGTCGATGAACATGTTGACCGCCCGCAGGCGCTGCGCCAGACCCGCCGACACCTGGCTCCACTCGTTCCCACCGATGATGCGTGGCACGACGTCGAACGGCCAGGCACGGTCGATGTTCTCGCCGTCTGAGTACACCGTGAACGTGATCCCCATCGTGAGGATGTCGAGTTCGGTCGCCTGCTGCCGTGCGAGTAGCTCGTCCGATCCGAGCTCGTCGAGCAGTGCCCACAAAGCCTCGGCCGTGGGCCGAGGGCGGAGGTCATCGAGCAAGAGTTCGTCCACGACCCCATGCTTACCCCATCGTGCCCGATCCGCCATGCCGTACCGTGTGAACATGTCGAGTCGAGACGGCCGGATGCGGGGCCGGTACGGTCGTCTCCATGTCCCGGGCTGACGAATTCGGTACTCCCGTCGAGCTGGACATCCCCACGTCGCTCGGCGGGCGGACGGTGTCCATCACCAACCCCGACAAGGTCATGTTCCCCTCGGTCGGCCCCGACAGGTCCGAGCGCACGAAGCTCGACCTCGCCCGCTACTACCTGGCCGTCGGCGAACCGATCATGCGGACTCTCCGCGACCGAGCGGTGCTGCTCGAGCGCTACCCGAACGGCGTACGTGGGAAGTCGTTCTTCCAGAAGCGAATCCCCGACTCCGCCCCCGACTGGCTCACCACAACGACGGTGCAAACCATCAACGGCACCCCGTCGCGGGCGCTCGTCATCTCCGACCTCGCGCATGTCTTGTGGGCGGCCAATCAAGGAGTGCTCGGCCTCCACGTGTGGCAGTTCCGGGCGTCCGAGCCCGCCGACGCCGACGAGATGCGCATCGACCTCGACCCGTCCCCCGGTGTCACGTTCGACATGACACGAGAGGCTGCCGGGCACGCTCGTGACCTGCTGGCCGAACTCGGGATGGTCGGCTTCGCGAAGACCACCGGCTCGAAGGGGATCCACATCTACGTGCGCATCGAACCGGGCTGGGACTCGTTCGCCGTGCGCGCAGCGGTGGTCGCGATCGGTCGGACGCTGTCGGAGCGTCATCCCGACCTGCTCACCGACAAGTGGTGGAAGGAGGAGCGCGGCGAGCGTGTGTTCGTCGACTTCAACCAGAACGCTCCACACAAGAACATGTTCGGCGCGTGGTGTGCTCGGCCGCGGGTGGGCGCCCAGGTGTCGACTCCGTTCCGATGGGACGAACTCGACTCGATCGACCCCGAGGCGTGCACGATCGACACCGTTCCCGACCGGGTGGGGGCCGAGGGCGATCCGTGGGAACTGATGGACGACGCTCCGTGCTCGATCGCCCCGCTCGTCGAGCGATTCGCCGCCGACCTCGCCGACGGCATCCCCGACCCGCCGTGGCCGCCGCAGTACCCGAAGATGCCCAACGAAGCACCCCGGGTCCAACCCAGTCGTGCCCGCCCGCTCACCGACTGACCTCTCCCACTCGGGGTTCTGCTCCTCTCACGACGGGATGGACCTGTCACGAGAGAGAGCACGGCGAGCGGTGGGGTGGACGGCTCTGGCAGGCTGGGAGGGTGACTGCACAACCGGCACCGTTCGACGAACTGGCCGAGCTCATCCGCTCCCGACGCACCTCGATGTTCGTCGACCAGGAGCGCGACGTTCCGTCGGCGCTGGTCCACCGACTCTGCGAACTGGCGTCGTGGGCGCCCAACCACAAGAAGACGTGGCCCTGGAGGTTCGCCCTCTTCACGGGCGACGGACGGTCGACGCTCGGCGAGTCCATGGTCTCCGACATGGTCGCCGCCGAGATCGGCGACGACGCCAAGCGACTCAAGACCGCCCGCAAGTACCTCCGTACGCCGGCCACCCTGGTCGTGGGGTGCCGGCCGCACGACAACGAGATGCTCGACGTCGAGAACCGCGACGCCGTGGCCGCCGCCATCCAGAACCTGATGCTCGGAGCGACCTCACTCGGCCTCGCCACCTTCTGGTCGACACCGGCGATGACCAGCCCGCCGTCGACGCTCGAACTCTGCAGGTTCGAGCCGACCGATCGGATCGTCGGCATCATCTACCTGGGTTGGTCCGATGCCGACAACGGTCCGGTGCCGCCACCGCGGCCACGCGTCGAACTCCATCACGTCACGGACTGAGAACCGGCGACGAGCGGCATGGCGACTCCCGGAACAGTCGACGCCACCGGTCGCTGCTCGGCGAGCCAGAATGTCGAACGTGACCGACGCAGCGCTCCCGCCCACGCCCGACCCGATCGACACGCTCCAGACGATCGTCACGCTCGACCTCGAAGGCGTGCTCATCCCCGAGGTGTGGGTCGCCGTCGCGGAAACCACCGGCATCGACGGGCTGTTGAGGACGACGCGCGACGAGCCCGACTACGACGTGCTGATGCAGTACCGACTCGGCCTGCTCGCCGAGCACGGACTCGGCCTCGCTCAGATCCAGGAGGTCATCTCGGGCCTCTCGCCGATGGACGGGGCACGCGGGTTCCTCGACGAACTCCGCTCGCGTACCCAGGTCATCATCCTCTCCGACACCTTTGCGCAGTTCGCCACGCCATTCATGCGACAGCTCGGGTGGCCCACCATCATGTGCCACCAACTCGTCGTCGACCGCGACGAGATCGTCGGCTACCGGCTGCGTCAGCCCGATCAGAAGCGCAAGGCGGTCGAAGCCTTCCAGTCGTTGAACTACCGGATCATCGCGGCCGGCGACTCGTACAACGACACGACGATGCTCGGCGCCGCATCGACCGGTTTCCTGTTCCGGTCACCCGACAACGTGATCGCCGAGTTCCCCCAGTTTCGCTCCCTCACCGCCTACGACGACCTGCTCGCCGCCATCACCGACCTCCTCTGAGCTCGGCGCCCCGCTCCAGAGTGCGAACAGCCGTCGGCCGATCGCGTCGATCGCCAGTGCGAGCGCGAGGAGACCGAGAGCCACGATCCCGTCGAGCCACCAGTGGTGCCCGGTCGCCGAGACGACGTAGATCGTGACGGGCAGGTGTGCAGCGAACAGCCACTTCCACCGGCTCGCTCCTGCCGAGATGATCCCGAAGCCGATCACACCGGCCCACGCCACGTGGATGGATGGCATCGCGACGAACTGACCCGACACGCCGGTTCCGACCGGCCCGTAGACCGACATCTCGTAGACCTCCGACAGATCCTCGTATCCGAGGTCCGTCAGGAAACGTGGCGGCGCGACGCGCCAGAACCGGATGATCAGGCAGCCGAGCGTCGTGAGCGCAAGGGCGTTACGCCAACGGCCGAAGTGGTCGCGGTGACGCCAGAACAGCCAGCCGAGGAAGCCGAACAGGCCCGGTACGTGCATCGCGGCGTAGTACGCCGCCGACGACCAGCCGAGCCAGTCGTAGCGCAGCGTGAACTCCTGGACGGTCAGTTCCGACGGCAAGAGCAGCGTGTCCTGGAGGCGGACGATCGAGCGGGCACGCTCCATCGCGCCGTCCGACTGGGCGAGCGGCAGCTTGCGAGCCGTGCGCCACAGCCCGTACAGGCCCGTGAGGATCGCGAGTTCGTGCAGGGTCGGGAGCGCGATCTCGGTCGCACGTGACGGCCGAACCCGCCGCAGCACGAAGTACCCGAGCACGCAGCACACGGTCGCGATCCATGCGTGCTGCCAGGTCGGCCACTTCAACGCTGCGATCATCGCGTCTCAGTCTGGCCGCCGGCGTGCCGATCCGTGCCAGACACCCTGACCCGTGAACGATTCGTGCCCGACACGAATCGTTCAGGGTCAGGGCGTGTAGGTACCGAAGACCTCGCGGAGGCTGTCACTGATCTCGCCGAGGGTGCAGTCGGCGCGCAGAGCGTCCTTCATCGCGTAGAGCAGGTTGTCGCTCGACTCGGCCGTCGCCTTCACGGTGGCGAGTGCGGCGGCGACCGCCGCCTGATCGCGATCGGCCTTGTACGCCGTGGTGCGGGCGACCTGTTCGACTTCGAGTTGCGGGTCGATCGGGAACGGCTCGATGTCGGCGTCGTCGTCGATGGTGAACTTGTTGACGCCGACGATGACGCGCTCGTCGTCGTCGATCGACTTCGTGTAGTCGTACGCGGCGTTCTCGATCTCGTCCATCTGGAAGCCGGCTTCGATCGCTGCGACCGCACCACCCTTGTCGTCGATCCGCTCGATGTACTCCCATGCGAGCCGCTCGACCTCGTCGGTCAGCGACTCGACGAAATACGAGCCAGCGAGCGGGTCGACCGTCTCGGTCACACCCGACTCGTAGCCGATGATCTGCTGGGTCCGCAGCGCGATGCGCGCCGCCGTCTCGGTCGGCAGGCTCAGCGCTTCGTCGTAACCGTTGGTGTGCAGCGACTGGGTTCCGCCGAGCACCGCCGCCATCGACTGGATCGCAACACGCACGACGTTGTTGATCGGCTGCTGCGCGGTGAGCGTCGAACCGCCGGTCTGGGTGTGGAAGCGAAGCATCTTCGACTTCTCCTTCTGAGCCCCGAACCGCTCGGTCATGATCGTGTGCCACATCCGTCGGCTCGCCCGGAACTTGGCAGCCTCTTCGAAGAAGTTGTTGTGGCCGTTCCAGAAGAAGCTGAGGCGCGGCGCGAAGTCGTCGACGTCGAGGCCGGCATCGACCGCCGCCTGGACGTACGCGATTGCGTTGGCGAGGGTGAAGGCGATCTCCTGGACGGCCGTCGACCCGGCTTCGCGGATGTGGTAGCCGGAGATCGAGATCGTGTTCCACGACGGCACGTGCTTCGAGCAGTACTCGAAGATGTCGGTGATGATCCGCATCGACGGCCGCGGCGGGAAGATGTACGTGCCGCGAGCGATGTACTCCTTGAGCAGATCGTTCTGGATCGTGCCGTTGATCTGATCAGCCGACACGCCCTGTTCCTCGGCGACCAACTCGTACATCAGCAGCAGGATGGCGCCGGTCGAATTGATCGTCATCGACGTCGAGACCGTGTCGAGCGGGAGGTCGGCGAGCAGGAGCCGCATGTCGGCCATCGTGTCGATGGCGACGCCGACCTTGCCGACCTCCCCCTCGGCTCGTGCCGCATCGGAGTCGTACCCCATCTGCGTCGGGAGGTCGAACGCACAGCTCAGGCCGGTCTGGCCCGCGTCGAGCAGGAATTTGAAGCGCTGGTTGGTCTGCTCGGCCGAGCCGAAGCCCGAGTACTGGCGCATCGTCCACAGACGGGTCGTGTACATCGACGGGTAGACACCACGGGTGAACGGTGCCTCGCCCGGCAGGCCCAGACGTTGCTCGGCGTTCCAGTCGCCGAGCGACTCGCCGGTGTAGATCTTCGCGATCGGGATCCCCGAATCGGTGGTGGGCAGGTCGGCAGCGGTGTCGGCAGGGGCGGAGGCCATCCGCCGAGCGTACGCAACGACGGGCCGCCACCCCCAGTCCCGTCCACCGCTCGGTACCCCGAGTACCCACCGACGACGGGTCGCGGCAGATTTTTCGAAGATATGACCTCGCCGGTGCAACTTTCGCGACGCACGCAGCGTCCTCTTCATCGTGACCCTCCGCCTCCGCACTTCTCCCCGCATCTCCGTCGATGCGTCGATCCGATGATCGACGACACCATTCGCCGCCGTCTCACGCCATTCGCCAGCGGGTCGTGGATCCGCTGCGCGACCTACGCCGTGACCGGGCCGTCGCGAGGCATCGTCTTGGCTCTTCTCGCCGCCTCCGCTGCCGCCGTCCTACTGATCGGCGACACCGTCGGCTTGGTGATCGCCGTCGCGTTCCTCGTCGCCGGGCTCGTCACCTGGTCGCAGCGGCGCGCCCACGTCCTTCTCCTCACCGATGACGAGTTCATCGTGATCGACTGCGGGCCGTTCGAGATGCGAACGCCCCGCACTGTCATCCGCCGCACCTCGGCGAGCGAGATCATGTTCAGCATCTCGACCTCGCCGGCCGGCGTTGCTCGGGTCTCGGTCGACGGCGACGCGTACATCGTCCCGTCGAGCGACTACACACGAGCCCACAACATCGGGCGCCTCCTCACCCCGAGCAAGGGCACCGACTTCGCGTCGAGCTGATCGGTCCGGTCGTCAGTCGGCCGCGACGATCGCGACTTCGACCAACCACTGCGGCTGCGCCAATTCCGGAACCGTGACCAGCGTCGAGGCGGCGAGGTGCCCGTCGAGGAACTCGTCACGTGCACTCATCACCGGACCGAGGTCGATTCCCGAAACGGCGTACGTCGTGACCGACACGATGTCGTCGGGGCGCATGTCGGCGTCGGTGAGCATCGCAGCGATGTTCACCCAGACGACCCGTGCCTGACCCCCCACGTCGGGCGGGGTCGTTCCATCGGCCGCCGTCGGAACGACACCCGACGTGTGGAGCCATCGACTCGGTTGCTCCACAAGCATCGCGTGCGCGTAGTTGGCAGCCGGAGCGGCGATGGCCGACGGGTTGATTCCACGATTCGTCATCGCACGATCATCGCGCCGATGACGCTACGCCGCTCCGCTCCTAGGCTCGCGCCGTGACCGAGGGGACCGCCGTGCCGCCGACGGCCGACGACGTCGGTGGCCCCACGTCGGGCCCGGTCGCACGCCGGCTCGACGCCGCCCCTCCCGAAGCGCTCTTTGCCCTGTCGGCTGTCGCTCAGTACGTCGGCGCCGTCATCGCCGTCGGCCTGTTCGACGACGTCGAGCCCCAGACCGTTGCCTGGTTCCGGGTCATGGGGGCCGCAACGGCGCTGCTCGCTGTGTCACGCGGGTGGCAGCGCGGGTGGACGCGTGCGCAACTCGGCTCGGTGGCCCTCTTCGGTGTCGCGACGGCGCTGATGAACATCTTCTTCTACCTCGCGATCGACCGAATCGACCTGGGCAAGGGCGTCACCATCGAGTTCCTCGGGCCGATCGCCGTGGCGGCCGCCACGACGCGATCGGGCCGCAACGCGCTCGCGCTCGTCTTCGCTGTCGTGGGGGTCGTGGTACTCGGAGGCGTCGAGATCGGCGAAGGCAACACCTCGGGGCTCGTGTTCATCCTGCTGGCGTCGGCGATGTGGGCGGCGTACATCGTCCTCGGGTCGAGCGTCGCTCGGGTCGATCGCGGCGTTGCCGGTCTCGGCCTCGGACTGGTGATCGGGACGATCGTGACCGCACCGATCGGCGCCCCGTGGAGCGGCCCCGTGTGGACGTCGGCCAGCCTGCTCGTGCTCTGCCTGCTCGTCGGCGTCATCTCGAACGCCATCGGCTACGGCCTCGACCAGTTCACCATGCGCCGGATCCCGATCCGTCGGTTCTCACTACTGTTGGCGCTGCTGCCCGTCACGGCCTCGCTCATCGGATGGGCCGCGCTCGGCCAGCAGCCGTCGGGCATCGACGCTCTCGGAATCGCACTCGTCCTGATCGGTGTCGCCGTACAGGAACGCGATCAGGTCGAACGCATCGACGCCCTGGTCCGCACCGACCCAGCCTGACCCGACCACGTGAGCTGGCGGTGCACCCACATACGGCCCCTCCTGAACGAGAACCCGCCCGGACATCTGGCGTGTGACGCCGGTCGTTCGGATCCGTGCGGTCGGCTCGACCGCTGACGGCCACCGCCGCCACGGCTACCATGGGGCGATGGCGAACACGATCGACGACAAGCTCGCAGAACTCGAGCAGCAAGCCAGTGCCCCGAAGGAAGATCTCGCGGCCGAACGCCTGCAGCGCAAACAGCGCCTCGCTTGCGGTCTGCGCACGATGGGTCGCCTGCACCTCGCCGAAGGCGTGCCCGGCCACGTGACCGTGCGCGACCCCGAGCACCTCGATCGTTTCTGGGTCAACCCGTTCGGCAAGAACTTCAAGCTGATGACCGTCAGTGACCTCATCTGTGTCAACCACGAGGGCGACGTGGTCGAAGGTGACGGCCCGCTCAATGCCGCAGCGTTCGCGATCCACGGTCAGATCCACCAGGCCCGCCCCGACGTCATCGCTGCTGCTCACTCCCACTCGATGTACGGCAAGACGTTCTCGACGCTCGGCAAGCCGCTCAAGATGATCACCCAGGACTCGACGATGTTCTACGACGACGTCGCTCTCTGCAACGACGGATCCGGCGCGGTCGTGCTCTCCGAGGACGTCGGCAAGGCAATGGCCGCGGCGCTCGGCGACAAGAAGGCGATGATCCACCAGAACCACGGCCTCATCACGACCGGCGGATCGGTCGATGCCGCCGTGTGGTGGTTCATCGCGCTCGAACGGGCGTGCCAGAGCCAGCTCGTCGCCGAGGCGGCCGGCACCCCCATCGAGATTCCCGAGGCGTACTGCATCGACGGACGCAAGACCCAGGGCAGCGACATCGCGGGCTGGTTCCAGTTCCAGCCGTTCTGGGACGAACTGGTCGCTCGCGAACCCGAATTCCTCGACTGAGGTTCCCCGGCCAGCTCTCACGGCTGGGCCCGTCAGCGTCTGAGCCGCGATCGTCCCGGAAGCCGAAACGATTCCGGCTCAGAGTCGTGGCGGCGCACACCCAGCCCGACTCGCCCGCTCCGCCAGCATCTGAGTCGCGATCGTCCCGGAAGCCGAAACGATTCCGGCTCAGAGTCGTGGCGTCTCCCGTCAGAGGGTGCCGGAAATGGTGGTGCGGTGGAGGAGACGGTCGTGGCCGTCGTATCCGCCGGTGGCGCGGTGCAGCACCGAGCGGTTGTCCCACATCGTGAGCATGTCGGCGCTCCACCCGTGGTGGTACACGAACTCGTCGCGGGTCTGCCATGCGTACAGCTCGAAGAGCAGGTCGCGCGCCTCGTCGTCGTCCATCCCGTCGATGCCGATGACGTACCCGACACACCCGAACACACCGTCTTCGCCGGTTTCGGGATGAGCGTGAATGATCGGATGCAGTTGCGTTTCCAACGCAACGTCGGACGGGCGGATCGCCATGCTCCGGTCGGTGGCCTGATCGTCCAACCCGTAGGTGCCGTCGGGTGCGTAGCCACCTCGCGCCGAGTGGATCGCCATCTTCCCGCCGAGTCGCTCACGCAGGTCGTCGGGCATCGCGTCGAGCGCTGCGTGCTGGTCGGCGAAGAGGGTGTCGCCACCAACCGGTGGGATCGTGACTCCGAAGAGGCAGGTGCCCGACGGCGGGGTCTCCTGGAAGCTCCAATCGGTGTGCCAGTTCTCGGCGAACAGCGGCGCTGTCTCGTCGGCTCGTCGCTCGACGGCGATGATGTGCTGGCGCCCCTCGATCGGAGCGATGAACGGATCGTCACCGAACCCTCCGAATGCGAGAGTGAACCGTTCGAGATCGTCGTCGGACATCGCCTGGTCGGCGAACGACACGACGTGATGTTCGAGCCACGCCGCCCGGATCGCCGCCACGTCGTCGTCGGCCAGGGGTGCGGTGAGATCGACGCCGCGGATCGCAGCGCCGCACACCTGGCCGGACGGAGTCACGTCGATCGACATGCCCCGACGCTAGCTCTCGGCCCGACGGGACCCGGGCTCGGGCGTGACCACCCCATCACGCTCTGATCGACCGAGATCGATCGCCCTCGCCGGCGTCCAGCGTGCTCGATCTGTGAGGGCGGGGCGACGCACGGCACAGCGCCAGGTCACGTGTTCGAGATGAGCGAGCTCGCTCAGTGATCGAGGCCCGGAGCGCACAGACCGTCGAGTTCCTCGATCCGGATGCGACTGGCGTTCTCGTGCGTCACTTCGTTGTCGGGGTTCGGCTTCAGGTTGAACACCCGGAACTCCATGTCGTTCGTGTCGACCGTGAGGATGCGGCCGATCAACGGATCGCCGAGGCCGAGGATCACCTTGATCGTCTCGAGCGCCTGGATCGACCCGATGATGCCGGGCAGCACACCGAGCACCCCGGCCTCGGCGCACGACGGAGCGAGTTCGGCAGGCGGCGGCTCGGGCACCATGTCTCGGTAGGTCGGCCCTTCGAGCGGGTGGAACACGCTGACCATGCCTTCGAAACGGAAGATCGATCCGTGGACGACGGGGATGCCGAGCTTGACGCTTGCGTCGTTGAGCAGGTAGCGGCTGGGGAAGTTGTCGGCGCCGTCGACGATCACGTCGTAGCCCTCGATGATCTCCATGATGTTCGACGCGTCGAGGCGCGTGTCGTAGGTGACGACGTTGACGTCGGGGTTCAACCCGACGAGCGTCTTCTTGGCCGAGTCGACCTTGCGGTCACCGATGCGGTCGACGTTGTGCAGGATCTGACGCTGCAGGTTCGACGAGTCGACGTCGTCCATGTCGACGATTCCGAGCGTGCCCACCCCGGCCGCAGCCAGATAGAGCGCCGCAGGCGAGCCGAGGCCGCCGGCGCCGAGCATCAGCACCTTCGCATCGAGCAGCTTGAGCTGGCCTTCGGTCCCCACTTCGGGGAGCAAGAGGTGGCGCTTGTAGCGGTCGTTCTGTTCCGGGGTGAGCGATGCGGGGGTCTTCCAGTCACGCCCCTCGTCCTTCCATCGACCGAAGCCACCGTCCATCGACGACGCGTTCGAATAGCCGAGTTCGTTCAGGGTCTGGACGGCGAAGGCCGATCGGACGCCACCGGCGCAGTACACGACGACCGGGGCGTCTTTGTCGACGATCCGCCCTTCGATCTGGGCTTCGAGGTGACCGCGGGGGATGTGGACCGCCCCGGGGATCGCACCCTCCTCGTACTCGTCGGGCTCGCGGACGTCGAGGATCAGCGACCCGTCGGCGATGCGAGTCGATGCGGTGTCGGTGTCGATCTCGTCGATCGAGGACTTGGCGGCGGAGAGCAGGTCACGAAACGTTGCCATGAGAAAAGCCTAACGGGGAAAGTCGAGTGGTTCGGTCGGGTATCGGCCGAGCCGGCACGCTTTCTCGCATTCCGGTTCGACCTCGGGAGGCCGCGCCTCGCTCAGCGCAGCGCCAGCTCACATGTTCGACACCGCAAGCACCGGTACGTTGCGCCGGTGACATCCGACGCTGCGCCTCCCACCGACACGGCGAAGCGGATGTTCCAACAGTCGAGCGCTGCGAACGACGGCTCGTTCGAAGCCCAGGACTGGGGTCTGTTCGTCGCCGTGGCGGCGATCTGGGGATCCTCGTTCCTGCTCATCGACATCGGCCTCGACGCACTGCCGCCCGGCCTCATCACTCTGGTCCGCATCGGTTCGGGTGCGATCGCCCTCGCCCTGCTGCCGAAGCGACGCGTGTCGATCGACCCCGACGACCGCTCTCGCATCCTCCTGCTCTCGGTCATCTGGGTGGCGATCCCGTTCACCCTCTTCCCGATCGCCGAGCAGTACATCAACTCGTCGGTCACCGGGCTTCTCAACGGAGCCACGCCGATCTTCGCAGCGACGGTCGCCCTGGTGATCTTGAAGCAGAAGTCGAAAGGTGCGCTGCTGGTCGGGATCGTGGTCGGCTTCGTCGGCATCGTCCTGATCAGCCTCCCGTCGATCGGGGACGGGGCGAGCGAGGCCAGCGGCGTCTTCCTCGTGCTCGCCGCCACCGTCTGCTACGGCTTCGCGATCAACTTGGCCGCTCCGCTCCAGCAGCGGTACGGCTCACTGCCCTTGATGACGCGCATGCTGGCACTCGCCACGTTGTGGACGATCCCCTACGGGCTGTGGGAGATCGGCGAGGCCGACTGGCAAGTCGGGCCGCTCGCCGCAGTGTTGGTGCTCGGCGTGTTCGGCACCGGTATCGCGTTCGCGATCATGGGCACGCTCGTCGGCCGGGTCGGCTCGACGCGGGCGTCATTCATCACGTACCTGATCCCGGTCGTGTCATTGGTGCTGGGCGTCGCCTTTCGCGGCGACACCGTGGCGCCGCTCGCACTCGTCGGCATCGTCCTCGTGATCACCGGCGCACTCCTCGCCGCTCGTGCCCGCTCCTGATCGCGATCGGGCCGGACATCGCGCCTCCGACGATCGGCGCCGATCCAGGTGCATCGATCGGCGGAGCGACGACCCGCCCCGGACTTCGAATCTGCCGACCGGCCACCTGCTTCGGGCGACCGCGGCGTGCGCCGACGGACCGTTCAGGAGTAGTACCCGATGGCAGCGGCGAGCAGGGCGACGTAGGCCGACTGGTAGTAGATCGCCGGCTCGGTGATCTCCCATGGGCGGTCGAAGTCGGATGGCGTGTTCCAGTCGAACCAGCTCTTGGAGATCGGTTGACCCGCCGGCGGTGACTGCTGGCCGCTGTAGCCGGCATTGGGTCCGCCCGGCACGTAGCCGGGAGCGGGCCCGATCGACGAGGTCGACGCACTGTCGAATCGAGAGCCGTCAGCGAACCAGTAGTGGTAGATCTCGTCGACCGAGCGCTCGGCGCCGAAGTCACCCATGTTCGACAGGTAGGTGATGCCCATCGGGTTCACACCGTGAAGTGTGTGCAGGTGAGCGGCTCCGCGCTCGGCGAGGCCGGCGGCCTCCGACGGGGCGATCCCTGTCCGGATGATCTCGAAGTTCGAGTGACCGGTGTTCGCCATCACCATGTTGCTCCCCCAGTGATACTGAGCGTCGGGGAGGTACGACCGGTAGAGGCTCTGCGACGAGTCGAATCCGGCGGTGTCCGGCGCCGCCGGCATCTGCTCGAGCAGCTCGTCGATCTGCGAGACGGTCGCTGCGTCGGCGTTCGGCAGGTTGCGGTAGCGAACGAGCGCGATGGCGTCCTGCGGGTCGTAGCGACCGAGCGAGCGGTCGGCGAACGGTGCGAGTTCGTCGACGTACTGGATGACGATGTCGTGGTACCACGGTGCACCGGTGAGGGCGAACAGGTGGATCGCGGCACCGACCTGGAGCCGGTCCTGTTCGACGAGCGTCTTGTCGGCGTCGCCGGCCTTGACGATCTGCGAGTCGCACTCGGCGCTGCGCTCGTTGGTCGAGTACCAGTCCCATGCGTCCTCGGCACGTTCCTGGAGCCGGTCGGCGAACGCCCGGTCGACCGATCGGAAACGGAGCGCGCCGTGGGCGTACATCCCTGCCGCGGCGATCGTCGACGAGGAGCACGCCTCTTCGTAGTAGCGAGGCCGGGCGTCGAGTTCGATCGGCCCGTTCTCCTCGTAGTCGAGGAAACCGACCTTGACGAGCACTCCGCCGTCGTCGTCCTGCATCTTCTCCAACCACTCGAGTTCGACATGGACCTCGTCGAGGATGTCGGCGACACCGTTGCCCGACTCGGGCAGGCCGGCGGCGTCGTCGAAGATCTCTGCGTAGGTGTCGGACAGGTCGAGCAACTGGTGGACGGGCGACACCGCGAACGTGACGTACTTGTTGGTGTCGCCGGCGTCGAACCACCCTCCCGACAGATCGCGGGCGGTCGACGCGTCGTCGCGAGCATCGACCCAGCGAGCCTCGGTGTCTTGACCCGGCCGGATCACGGCGGCCGACTGCGACCACGGCCCAGCGAGCGGACCCTGGTGAGCGACGTTTCCTCGGTTGAACCAGAACACCTTCATCGCCGCATCGAGGACGTCGTCGTAGACGTCGATTCCGATCCGGAACACACCGCTCGACCGGTCACGATCGACATCGACGACCTCGTACGAGCCGGCGGCCGTGACGGCCGAGAAGTCGAACTGGGCGCCGCGGTCCTGCGATTGGGCATCGAGCGCACCGCCCGCCCACGCAGTCGACCGACCCTCGAACACGACGCCGCCTGTCGTCGACCGGACCTCGTATGCGGTTCCGCCCGCGTCGCCGGTGATCACGGCGACCTTGGGCATGCGGGGCAGGTAGCCGAACTGGTCGATCCGGATCAGCGCATCGATCTCGGTGCTCGTCGTCGGCTCGGGGATCGGTCCGGGTCGGGTCGGAGGCGAGACGCGGGTGGCTCGTGTGAGAGAGGTCGACCGTGCTGGCGTGTCGATGGTTCCTTCGACGGCCGATCCGATCGGCGCCGTGACCAGGCTTACAACGACGAGCGCCCCTGACAGTGCTCCGCCGACGGCGAGGTTCGGCATCGATCGCTTCCGGCGGCGCTCGTTCGTGATCATGACGGCACTCTCGCGCACCGATCATGAAGTCGCCGTGAAGACAGGTTCGTCACCTGGCGACCAACCCCGGCAGGATCTCGCTGATACTGCCCATCAGCAGGTGATCGGAATAGCGGTCCATGCTGGTCTCGTCACCGTTGACGATGACCAACGAGGCGCCAGCGGCCTTGGCGCGCGGCACACAGTTCGCGGCCGGGAAGACCGACAGCGTCGATCCGACGGCGAGCATGACGTCGCACTCGTCGCTGACCTGCAGCGCCCGGTCGATCACCTCGGGGACGAGCGACTGGCCGAAACTGATCGTGTCGCTCTTCAGGATCCCGCCACATTCGAGACATGCCGGATCGGGGTCGCCCGCTCGCACCCGCTCCAGCGACTGGCCCATCGGACGGCGGTCGTCGCACCCCCAGCACCGGGTGAACCAGACCGTGCCGTGGACTTCGATCACCTTCGACGGGTCGTTGCCGGCCTTCTGGTGCAGCCCGTCGATGTTCTGGGTGATCAGCGCGTGCAGCCGGCCGCTCTGTTCGAGGTCGACGAGCGCAGCGTGGCCCCGGTTGGGTTCGGCGGTCCAGGCCGGAGTGGTCAGTCGGTTCTGCCAAGCGACCTGGCGGACCTCCGGGTCGGCGAGGTAGTGCTGCAGCGTCGCTGCCTTCTCGGCCGCCGGGTTCTTCGTCCAGACACCGTTCGGCCCGCGGAAGTCGGGGATCCCCGAATCGGTCGAGATCCCGGCCCCGCTGAACACCACCACGCGCTCGGCATCGCACAGGATCTGGTGAGCAGCGTCGATACGGGCTTCGAGATCCACACCCAGATCCTACGGTCGGGTGGCAGGTGCAGAACCTCCCGACACACGGCGATCGGCGGCACGGGGCGGGCGGTAGCGTCGATCCGATGTCCGAACAGGTGTTGTCCGAAGCCGAACGTCGCCGGACGTTCGCCATCATCTCGCACCCCGACGCGGGCAAGACCACCCTCACCGAGAAGTTCCTCCTCTACGCCGGCGCCATCCAGTCGGGCGGCGCGGTCAAGGCCCACGAGGGTCGCCGGTCGGCCACATCGGACTGGATGGACATGGAGCAGAAGCGCGGCATCTCGATCTCGTCGACGGCGCTCAACTTCCCGTATCGCGAGAACGAACTGAACCTGCTCGACACGCCGGGCCACCGTGACTTCTCCGAGGACACGTATCGCGTGCTCTCGGCGGTCGACGCAGTCGTCATGGTGCTCGACGCAGCCAAGGGCATCGAGCCCCAGACCCTCAAATTGTTCGAGGTCTGCCGATCCCGCGAACTCCCCGTGATCACGTTCCTCAACAAGCTCGACCGGCCGGGTCTCGAACCGCTGGAACTGCTCGACCAGATCGAAGAGCAGATCGGCCTGCGCCCGACTCCGGCAACATGGCCGGTCGGGTCGTTCGGCGACCTGCGCGGCGTGCTCGACCGCCGCACCGACGTGTTCACCCGCTTCACCCGTGTCGCCCGCGGCAGCCAGATCGCCCCGGAAGAAGACGTTTCCGCCGAGCGCGCCGCCGAGGAAGAGGGTGCGGCGTGGGAGAAGTGTGCCGAGGAGTCGGAATTGCTCGATGCCATGGGCGCCGACGTCGACATGGAGTCGTTCCTCGCCGGCCAGTCGACGCCGATCTTCGCCGGTTCGGCGCTCACCAACTTCGGCGTCCGCCACCTGCTCGACGCGATCGTCGACCTCGCGCCCGCCCCGATGGCGCGCGAGGACATCGACGGCAACGAGCGTGAACTCGCGTCGCCATGCTCGGCCTTCGTGTTCAAGGTGCAGGCCAACATGGACCGCAACCATCGCGACCGGATCGCCTTCGCGCGGATCTGTTCGGGTCAGTTCGACCGCGGCATGGTGATGACCTGCGAGCGGACCGGCAAGCCGTTCGCCACCAAGTACGCGTCGACCGTGTTCGGCGCCGAACGCACCACGGTCGACGAGGCGTTCCCCGGCGACGTCGTGGGTCTCGTCAACGCCACCGGCCTCAACATCGGCGACACGCTCTTCGACGAAACCGGTCCCCCGGTCGAATACCCGAAGCTGCCCCAGTTCGCCCCCGAGGTGTTCGCCACAGCCCGCCCACAGGATTCCGGCAAGGTCAAGCAGTTCCGCAAGGGCCTCTCCCAGCTCGGCGAGGAGGGCGTCGTCCAGGTGCTGCGCGACCCGGACTGGGGCGAAGCATCACCCGTCCTCGCAGCAGTCGGTCAACTCCAGTTCGACGTATTCGCGAACCGCCTCGACGTCGAGTTCAACGCGCCGATCGAACTGTCGGGCTCGCCGTACCAGGCCATCCGACTCACCGACGACGACTCTGCGAAGCTCTTGCGCGAGAAGCCGGGCGTGCGCATCCTGCAGCGGACCGACGGCGCACTCGTCGCGCTGTTCGAGAACAAGTACGCGCTGCAGCGCATCGAGACGAACGAGCCCGAACTCACCCTCGAGCAGATCATCGCGTAGAGCGGATCACCGGGCAGGCCAGATCACTGCACCGGGCCAGATCACCGCGCCGAGCCAGATCACCGCGCCGGGCCAGATCACCGGGCAGGCCAGATCACCAGAAGCCCGACGAACCGCGTCCGCCGCTGCGGCGATCTGACCGGAGTCAGGCGCGTGCGAGGTGGAGGAAGGTGCGTCCGGCGTCGAGGAAGATCGGCTCCCCCGTCTCGGCGACCGCGAACCCGAACGCTTCGTACGGCGTGTCGCGACCCCACAGCGCTTCGATCCGACGTCCGTCACGGTGGACCACGGCGCGGCCCCCTCCGACCGTCACCGGGTTGGGTGATCGGGCGTCGACGGGCGAGGGCGGATGGTCGGTATAGACCTCGACGACGTTGTTGACGGCGATCTGCTCACCCGAGATCGCGAGGTGAGGGTTGCCGTTCTGGAATCGCAGGTACGCACCACGCTCGGCGTCCCACTGCCAGGTGACGCGCACGCCGTCCATCGGGACCTCGAAGGTCGTGTCGGGAGTGATCGTCGCTCCTTCGAGTTCTTCGAAGCCGTCGCGGATCGCCCACAGCGGGACGGCCGGGCCCGGCTCGAACGCCGTGTTGACCGCACATTCGGAGTCGAGCAACAGGTTGTGCGGGATGCGTCGCGACGAGGTGCGTTCGTAGCACGGGTTGTTCTGGGCGCTGAAGTTCACGAGCAGTCGCGAGTCGGCCGCAGACTCGACCCAGCGGGTGACTCCGGCGTTGCCGCCCGACCAACCGAGCACCGGGCGGTTCATCATTGCGAAGAGGTCGAGGTCGCCGGTGCGTGCCGAGCGGACCGGGCCGACACGGTCGGGTAGGTCGGAGTGGAAGAGCGCGACGAACCGGGTGACGCCCTCCACGTTCTCCTCGATGACGACATCGGCCCGGTCGAGGCCCCACTGCGGGCGTGCCCGGCTGAAGTTGTCGATCTTCACGGCGAGGATCGGACGCGAGGTGATCGACTCGTCAGCCTCCATGCCGGTCAGTGCGGCCACTCCGTCGCGCGCTCGCCGGAGTTCGTACTGCGGCCAGATCGGCACGCCGGCATCGAGGATCGTGGTCGGCGGAGGCTCGGTCGTCGTCGTGGTGGTCGTCGTCGTCGATGTGGTGGTGGTCGAGCTGGTCGTCGATGTCGTTGAGGTGCTCGTCGTCGCCGGAACCGTCGTGGTCGTGGTGGTCGTCGTGGTCGATGCGACCGTCCCGAGGCGCTGGGGGGCGTCACCGCGAGAGGCCACGACGACGGTTCCGATCACCAGCACGACGGCCGCGCCGAGAGCAGCGGCGACCGCGATCCGGCGTCGGCGGAACGCAGCGGCGCCAGGCTGCGGCGTGTCGTTGATGGTCGGCGCGGGCAGCCCCGAGGGCGAACCGGACGGCCCGCCGGGAACGTGGTCGGTCACGGCGGCGACCGTAGTGGCGGCGCCGTCGGCTGCGCCGTCAACGCGGCGGATCTTGAGCCGACCTTGAGGACCGCTGCTCGGATCGGCCCCTCGCCCACTCGGGCCTTCGATGCGGCCGACGTGCCCACCCGAACGCCTTTTCCTCGTCGCGAGAATGACGACCCAGTGACGAGGTGCCGACCTCTCCCCGCACGGACGATCCGGCGGATCCAGACCGCGACCTACGAAAAGGCCCTTTCGTGACACTCACACCCTCCACCCCGGCATCACCGGCACCACCGGCATCACCGACGAGCAAGATTCTGCAGAAGCGACCGATCCCGCCTCCGCCGCCGCCACGCATCGGCGACGCGCGCACGCCGACGTCGGAGCCGGCGACGACTCCGACGCCCCCGACCGCGTCCGACGAGAGATGCTCCACCGAGGTCGGTCTGACGACGATCACGATCCGGCCGTGGATCGACCCGCTCGTCGACGACGGCGGCCACGACCCCCGCTCACGCTACGTCGAAGTCTTCTGGCTCGGCGTGCTCGGCCCGACCGCCACGTGGCTGGTACGCCGATTGTCGACTGGGCTCACCGAGAACCCCGACGGGTACACGGTCGACCTCGCCGCGACGGCGAAGATGATGGGCCTGTCGTACTCGACCGGCAGGTCGTCGCCGTTCTCGAAGGCGCTGCAGCGCTGCACGATGTTCGGACTCGCCCACCAGACCAGCGACGGGCTCGCGATTCGCCGTCGCATTCCGACCGTGGCGCACCGCCACCTCCGTCGGATGCCGCCCGAGGTCCAGGCTGAGCACGCTGAGTGGGAGCGCTCGATCACATCGAGCGACGACATCGGGCGCGCCCACCAGATCGCGATCGCCATGCTCGACGCCGGCGACGATGCCGACGCCATCGAGCGTCAGTTGGTCGCCGTCGGCGTCAGCGATGCGGTGGCCGCCGAGGTCGCCGACAACGCCGCCCGCCTCTGAGATGTGGAGATCGGTGTCTGACACCGATCTCCATGCGTCAGGCGATGCGGGACGGGGCGTCGTCGGGGGCAACGAAGTTGCAGGCCACGTCGATCAGCAGTCGGGCGCCGAAGCCGCTTGCGCCCTTGGAGTAGATGCCGTTGTCGGCGTCGATCTTCATCGGGCCGGCGATGTCGAGGTGTGCGTACGGGACGTCGCCGGTGAACTCGGACAGGAAGATCGACGCCGTGATCGTGCCGGCGTAGGGGCCGCCGATGTTCTTCATGTCGGCATACGGCGTGTCGAGCAGCTTGCGGTAGCGGGCCTTCTCCATCGGCAACTGCCACACCGGCTCGTCGACACGATCGCTCGACTCGGCGACGGCGTCGAGGAAGCTCTGGTTGGTTCCGAGCAGGCCGGCGATGTCGGGCCCGAGCGCACCGAGCACCGCACCGGTGAGCGTCGCGATGTCGATGATCGCATCGACGCCTTCTTCGACGGCGAGCGACAGACCGTCGGCCAGCACGAGGCGACCTTCGGCGTCGGTGTTCAACACCTCGACGGTCTTGCCGTTGCGCATGGTGAGGACGTCACCGAGCTTCAGCGCAGAACCCGATGGCATGTTGTCGGTGCACATCAGCCAGGCGGTCACCTTGGTCGTGCAGCCGAGCGAGCGCAGCGCCGACATGGCCGACAGCACGGCGGCGGCGCCCGACATGTCCATCTTCATCGCCTGGTGGAACGCATCACCGCCCTTGATGCTGATGCCGCCCGAGTCGTACATGATTCCCTTGCCGACCATCGCCAGGTGCGGCGTGGACGCCTTCGCACCCTTGGGGACGTACGACAGCTTCACCATCCGTGGCGGTTCGGTCGAGCCGCGGTTGACGCCGATCATGCCGCCGCACCCCATCGCCATCAGGTCGTCCTTGTTGAACACCGCGACCTCGAGGCCGGCGTCGGGTCCGAGCGCGACCGCCTTCGCAGCGATGTCTTTCGCGTTGAGGTACGTCGGCGGAGTGTTCGCCAGTTCGCGCGCAAACGCTGCAGCGATGGCGATGGTGCGTCCGGCCTCCACGCCCCGGCCGACCGCTGTGGTCCGCTTGCCGCCCGACACGACGGTCAGCGCTTCGAGCTTCGAGCCGACGTCGTCGGCGGTCTTGAGCCCGACGTAGCGGTACGACCCGAGCAACACGCCCTCGGCAACCGCCCGGCCCGCGGCATCGGGATCGATTGCGACGACGTCGGCGAGCGTCGTCGCCAGGTGAGCGTGCTTCGACGCAGCGCGAGCGAAGGCGGCACCCGCACGGCGGAGCGCGTTCGCATCGACCTCGTCGGCGTCGCCGATCCCGATCGCCACGAGCAGCCCGTCGGAGGTCGGGATCTTCATCGTCTGACCCGGCTTGCCATCGAAGCCGTTGTCGGACATCGCCGACCGGTTCACACCGAGCTGACGGGGCACTGCCCCCTTCGTGGCAACCGGATATCCCACCGCGGTGGCGCCGGACGGCACCGACTTCGCCGTCGTCACGTCCACGGACTGAAGGACTTCGCTGGCATCGATCAACACATCGGTCATGGCCCCAGTCTGCCCGAACGTCGCCGTGGTAGATGGGAAGTGATTCGTTTCACGCACAACAACGGACGGTCACGAGTTCCCGCCCCGTTCAGCGTCCCCTCGGAATCGTGTTACCTTTCCGCCGTTCGCCGGCCTCCGTCGACGGATCCGTCACAACTAACACTTACTGAGGAGATCACATGATCAACAGGGGGAACACACACATGGGTCGTCGCACTGCAGCGGCGATCATGGCACTCGGCCTCGTCGCCGGCGCCTGCTCGACCAGCAGCGGTGAAGATGCCGTCAGCGAGGACTCGATCGAGAGCGCCGACGACGGTGCCACCGACGACGCCACCGAGACCGACGACGCCGACGACGCACCCGACGACGACGCACCAGAAGACGACGCTCCCGACGACACCGTCGCCGACGACGCACCCGACGACACCGTCGAGGTCGTCCAGTCCGACGGCGGCACCCTCGCTGCGGTCCAGGACGCCGGCGTGGTGCGCTGCGGTGGCAACGAGACGCTGCCGGGCTTCGGCATCGTCGAGGCCGACGGCTCCTACTCGGGCTTCGACATCGACTACTGCCGCGTCGTGGCCGCCGCCGTCCTCGGTGACGCCGACGCCGTCGACATCGTGCCGCTCAACGCCGACGCGCGCTTCCCGTCGCTCCAGTCGGGCGACGTCGACGTGCTGATCCGCAACACCACCTGGACCGGCAGCCGTGACGGCGAGCAGGGTGCGAACTTCCTGTTCACCACCTTCTACGACGGCCAGGGCGTCATGGTTCCCGAGTCGAGCGGTTTCACGACTCTCGAAGAACTCGCCGATGCCAGCATCTGCGTGCTCTCGGGCACCACCACCGAGCTGAACCTCACGTCGGTGTTCGACGCTCGCGGCATCCCGTTCACGCCCGTCGTGTTCGCCGACAACACTCAGCTGCAGCCGGCCTACGAGTCGGGTCAGTGTGAAGCATGGACGTCCGACGCCTCGCAGCTCGCTGCGTTCAAGTCCTCCATCGAGGAAGCCGGCGGCGACACGCAGTTCATCATGGCCGAAGTCATCTCGAAGGAGCCGCTCGGCCCCGTGGTCGCCGACGGCGACACCGAGTGGGCGCAGGCCGTGAACTGGGCCGTCATGGCGACGGTGCAGGCATGGGAATTCGGGCTCGATTCGGGCAGCATCGGCAGCTACAGCGGTGAAGACCCGAGCATCCTGGCCTTCACCGGTCAGGCCGAGAACCCCGCTGCGGGCCTCGGACTGCCCGACGACTTCGCCGTGCAGGTCGTGAGCCAGGTCGGCAACTACGAGGAGATCTACAACGAGCACATCGTGCCGATCGGTCTGAGCCTCGAAGGTTCGCCGAACGATCTCTGGACCAACGGTGGCCTCATGTACGTGCCGCCGTTCCGCTGATCGATCAGCTGAACACGAACACCTGAATACTTGAACACCTGTAACACCTGAACACCCTTGTCGAGCGGGTCGGCGTCACCTCCACGGTGGCGCCGGCCCGTTCCGAGAACTCTTTCGCTTCCTGCACCGAACCCACACAGGAGTCCTCCGCGTGACGGACACACTCACGGCGCCGACACCGGCTCCGCAGCAGCGGTCCAACCCTGCTCGACCGCCGTTCTGGCGTGACGTACGCGTGCTGCGCGTGCTCGGCCAGATCGCCGCACTCGCCCTGGTGGTCGCCATCATCCTGTTGCTGCGTCGCAACCTCGTCGCCAACGTCGAGAGAGTCGGCATCGACCTGAACCTCGACTACCTCAGCTCCGAAGCTCAGTTCGTCGTGCGCGACGCCAGCCTGGAGCGGGACGACTCGGTGCGCCGGATGATCCTGCTCGGCGTGCAGAACACCGCTGCGGCCGCCTTCGTCGGCATCGCCGTCGCCCTCGTGCTCGGCACGCTCGTCGGCATCGGCCGCCTGTCGTCGAACTGGGTCCTGCGCAAGATCTGTACCGTCTACGTCGAGACGCTGCGCAACATCCCGCCACTCGTCATCATCATCTTCGTCGGAGTCGCTCTCTTCACCGCCGGCCCGCTCCCGCTCTTCACCGCAGCGAACCCCCCGGGTCAGATCAAGTTCCCGGGCACCGACTCGAACCTGCTGATTTACTCCAACACCCGCAGCGGCATCCCGTCGATCATGAACGCCGACAACTCATCGGTGTTCTGGATCGTGATGGCCGTCGCTCTGGTTGTCGCCGTGTTCGTGTGGCTGTGGCGAACCAAGGTCAACGAGAAGACCGGCGCCTCCCACCACCGGGTCTTGTGGTCGCTCGGCACGCTGCTCGGCATCGGCCTCGTCGCCTGGATCGCACTCGGTCGACCCGTGCGCATGTCGTTTCCCGCCGTGTCGGAATCGGGTCGCGTGATCGAAGGCGGCCTCGCCACCAACGACGCCTACATCGCGCTCACCTTCGCGCTCGCCCTCTACACCGCGAGCCACATCGCAGAGATCATCCGTGGATCGATCCTCGCCGTGGCCAAGGGGCAGAACGAGGCAGCCAACGCTCTCGCACTGTCGGGTTCGCAGCGCTACCGCTTCGTGGTGCTCCCTCAGGCGGCGCGCATCGCGCTGCCGTCGATCATCAACCAGTTCCTCAACCTCACGAAGAACACTTCGCTCGCCACCGCCGTGGCGTATCCCGAGATCACGGCCCTCACCCAGTCACTGATCGGCAACGACCAGCCGGCGCCGCAGTCGATCCTCGTGTTGATGGCGCTGTATCTCACGTTCTCGCTGTGCATCTCACTGGTGCTGAACATCCTCAACCGACGCTTCCAGCTGGAAGGAAGGTGACCTGAGATGTCGATGGACTTCGGACACACGGTCGCCCCGAACGAGGGTGGCGGCGAAGTGATGAAGGCGTTGGCCGAGGCCGACCGGCCGCGCCACACCGACCAGAGCGCCGGGCAGTGGGTGAAATCGAACCTGTTCAACACCTGGTACAACTCGATCATCACCGTCGTGTTCGGAACGCTCGGTGTGCTGGCGCTGTTCTTCCTCGCCCGATTCGTGCTGGTGACCGCAGCCTGGGAACCGGTCCGGGTCAACACCCGTCTGTTCCTCACCGGCCGCTTCCCGCGGGACGAGACCACCCGTCTCGTCGTGCAGGCCTTCGGGTTCTCCGGTGCCATCGGACTGCTCGTCGGGTGGCGCCGCCACCTCGCCCGGTTCGAAGCCGACCTCGCAGGTCTCGAACCGCCCACGACGTCGATCCGCGAGATCGGCGGCGTCTACTGGGCCGTGAGCCTGATGATCCTCGTGGTGATGGGGATCGGCGTCGACACGTTCCGCCCCTGGCTCGTGCTCCTCGGCTGCGTGCTCGCCGCTGCCGCCGGATATGCAGTCGCTCTGCGCCCCACGTCGGGGCCGGCCCGCCTCGTGACGATCGCAGCAGCGTTCGTGCCGTTCCTCCTGACCGGCGCCGTCCTCAGCTTGATCCCAGACCTGGCGAACGGGTCGGCGTATCTCATCGCCGCCGTCGCAACGGCTCTGCTTCTCGTCGTGCGCTTCGTCGACGCACCTGCGGTGACACTGAGCATCGGCGCACTGTTCCTGGTGGGAGCGTTCCAGGTGCTCAGCGGCACCGGCCAACTCTCGTGGTTCTACCTCACCATCGCACTGATCCCCGCGGCCATGTACCTCGCCGACGCGAGCGAATCGGGCGGCGGGTCGATCCTCGACGTCGTCGGCGCTCTCGTGTTCGCCGGGGGCGTGGTGTTCCACGTGCTGTTCGTCAGTGACGTGCCGTACCTGTTCGTCGACGGCGAACTCAACCAGGACCCCCGCTGGCTCCTCCTCATCGGCGGGCTCGGATTCGCCGTCTTCGCGCTCATCGGAGCCGTGTCGGGCGAGTCACGACTCGGTCGACGACTCGGTCTGCTCACCGTCATCGGAGTCGCGACGTGGCAGATCGGCCGTCTGATCGATCTCGAAGGAATCAACTGGGAAGAGTGGGGCGGGCTCCAGCTGAACCTGGTGATGACGGCAGCGTCGATCACGCTCGCCTTCCCCATCGGCCTGATGCTGGCCCTCGGTCGACGTTCGACCCTGCCGGTGGTGCGGTTGCTGTGCACCTCCTACATCGAACTGATCCGCGGTGTTCCGCTGATCTCGCTGCTCCTGATGGCGCAACTGTTCGTCGGGTTCTTCCTGTCGTCGGGCAACAACAACCTGAGCCTCACCACCAAGGCGCTCATCGTCATCACGATGTTCTCCTCGGCGTACATCGCCGAGATCGTGCGTGGTGGTCTGCAGGCCGTTCCGAAAGGACAGACCGAGGCCGGCCAGGCAATGGGTCTCTCGCCCACCAAGATCATGCGTCTGCTCGTGCTGCCCCAGGCACTGCGTGCGGTGGTGCCCTCCATGGTCGGCCAGTTCATCTCGCTGTTCAAGGACACCTCGCTGCTCACCATCATCGGTGTGCTCGAGTTCCTCGGCGTCCGCGAGAACGTCCACACACAGGACGCCTTCCGCGCCGTCGGCCGAGTCGAGACGTTGATCTTCGCCGCGTTCGTGTTCTGGGCGATCTCGTTCACCATGTCTCGCGAATCGCAGCGTCTCGAACGTCGCCTCGACGTCGGAGCACGATGATGCGCTGCCATCTCACCACTCACGCACCCGCCACGCGCTGTCTCACCACCCACGCTCCCGCCACGAAAGGCCGAACCTCATGAGCGACGTCACGCCTCCCACCACGAATGACCCCGTGTTCGCCGACGCGACCCAGATGATGGGTTCGTCAGGTGAGGAGATGATCTCGGTCCAGGGTGTCGACAAGTTCTTCGGCGACTTCCAGGCGCTCAAGGACATCAACATGCGTGTCGGTAAGAAGGAGGTCGTGGTCGTGATCGGCCCGTCGGGTTCCGGCAAGTCGACGCTCATCCGCTGCATCAACCGGCTGGAGAAGCACGACCGCGGCGAGATCGTGGTCGACGGGGTCGAGCTGGGCGACGACATCCGCAACATCCAGGAGATTCGTCGCGAGACCGGCATGGTCTTCCAGGCCTTCAACCTGTTCCCCCACCTCACCGTGCTCGAGAACATCACGCTCGCTCCGCGCCAGGTCCGCAAGATCCCCAAGGCCGAAGCCGAGTCGACAGCGATGGAACTGCTCGAGCGCGTGAAGATCCCCGACCAGGCCCGCAAGTTTCCCGGCCAACTCTCGGGCGGTCAGCAGCAGCGAGTGGCGATCGCCCGGTCGCTCGCGATGGCGCCGAAGGTGATGCTGTTCGACGAACCGACCTCGGCGCTCGACCCCGAGATGATCAAGGAGGTCCTCGACACGATGAAGGACCTCGCCAACGAAGGCATGACGATGATCTGCGTGACCCACGAGATGGGCTTCGCCCGTGAGGTCGCCGACCGTGTCGTGTTCATGGCCGACGGCCAGGTCGTCGAGGTGGGCACGCCCGAGCACTTCTTCGACAACCCGCAGGAAGAGCGCACCCAGCTCTTCCTCTCCCAGATCCTCTGACGACCCTGTCGATCGGGTCCCGACGACGTCGGTCGGGGTGGACACCCGGCTGACGCCCATGACGGTGCGCTGCACGATCGATGCCCTGGTGGCCTGCTCGATCTCGACCAGATCGGCCTCGTCGGGGCTCCCCGGACGCGTGATCCCGACGTCACCCGAGTTCTTCGCGCAGCCGCTCGTGCGGTCTCGTCAACCGGGGCTGGAGTCCGTCGGCCATGTCCTCGACCGAACCGAGCAACCTCGACAGGTTCCGCCGGCCCGCCCGAGCCGTCTCAGTAGGAGTCACGGTCGAGGTCGAGCCCTGACCGTGACCCTCTGGGGCGGAGGAGGGTGGCGGCGATCACCACTCCGACCGCGCCGGCGACCACGCCACCGACGTTGCCGATCGACCACACCTTGATCGAGGTCGACACCAGCGCAGCGAGTCCGATGGCGGTTGCGGGGCTCCCCGTCCACTCCACGCGGGCCGCGAGAAGCGCCCGACGTTCGAAGCGGGAGACCAGCGCGACGAGCGGCACCAGGACGATCAGCGAGAGCACGATCACCGGGATCTTCTGGATCCACCACGCCGGCGATCCGATCTCGGCCGACGGCAGCTGACCAGCGGCGAACAGGCCAGCCGAGGCGATCACCGCCGCCGTGAAGTGCCAGAGGTAGACCGACATCGACATCGAGTTGCCGGCGACGACGATCGTCCAGGCCCGCTTGGAGCGTTCCAACCAGCGGGTGACCGCCGGGGCGGCTGCGATCGCGGTGGCGGTCTGCGCCATGCCGAACAGCACCAGCGCGATCGACGGCGGGTGCGTCGGCGAGAGCGGCGAGCCGGCGACGTGGATCATCGACGACGTCCACGGACCCACAGCGACGAGTGCGATCGCTGCTGTCCAGAGGCCGGTGGCGATGGCGACGAGCCGACGACCCGACGGGAGCGAACCGTCGCGCCACAGGAAACCGACCATTTGGAAGAGCAGCCATCCGAGTACCCAGTTGAGGTGCTCGACGTGCGGGACGTGCAACACGACGTGGAGGATCTCGACGACACCGAACGTGGCGAACAGTGCCGACATCGTCGCGACGCGGTTCGCCCGCAACGCAGTCAGCATCCGCGGAGCCAGTGCCGTGTCGATCGTGTAGTTCGCCAGGAACCACAGCGGGATCGCGGCTCCGACGGCTCCCACGGCGACCAGGCCACCGAATCCGACGACCCCTCCGACGGCGAGGGCGACGAGCCAGGCTGCTGCGAGCACGACGGTCGGAGCGACCATCCGGCGGAGACGCTGCACGATCCAGTCGCCGTCGCTGCGCCCGTGTCGGCGGTGAGCGTCGAGCGACATCGCCGAGGCGAACCCGCCGACCGCGAAGAACAGCGGCATCACCTGGAACAACCACGTGACGGGGCCGAACTCCGGAGCCACTTCGAGCGCGTTGCGAGCGAAGAGTTCGCCGTCGGTGTCGGTGCCGATCGCGATGACCAGCCAGTGGCCGACGGCGACGAAAACCATCGCGACGACCCGGTAGAGGTCAATCGCCCGGTTCCGCCCGGTGGGCGTGGCCGCCGCGAGATCGCCGAGACCCGGTCGGGAGTCGGTGGAGGGGGCGACGACCGGTTCGCCCGGTCGGGAAACTGTGCGCGTGTTCATACCGACCACTCAGCCAGAACTGGCCGAGATCGACCATCCGTGAAATCCCCCAGATTCCTCCGGGCAACCCCGGCTTCGTCTGGGGGATCAGCTGTGACCGGTCAGGTCGGGAGCGACTGCTCCCAGGCGGATGCGAGCGCTGCGTAGCGTCCGCCGAGGGCCACCAGTTCGTCGTGCGAGCCGAGCTCGGCGAGGCGACCGGCGTCGACGACCGCGATCCGGTCGGCGTTTCGAATGGTCGACAGGCGGTGCGCGACCACGATGGTCGTGCGGCCCTGCATCAGCCGTTCCAGCGCCCGCTCGACGATCGCTTCGGTTCCGGGATCGAGGCTGCTCGTCGCCTCGTCGAGCACCAGCACCGCCGGATCGACGAGCGCAGCTCGCGCCAGCGACACGAGCTGGCGCTCACCGGCCGACAACCGCGAGCCGCGCTCACGGACCTCGGTGTCGATGCCGTCCTCGAATCCCTCGAAGCGTTCGAGCGCGCCGATCGCATCGAGCGCCTCGCGCAGTTCGTCGTCGGTTGCGTCGGCGCGGGCGATCCGTACGTTGTCGGCGATCGACCCGCCGAAGAGGAATCCCTCCTGTGGCACGACGGCGACCCGGTGCCGCAGCGAGTCGATCGTCGAGTCACGCAGATCGACCCCGCCGAACGAGATACGGCCGTCGGTCGGGTCGTACAGGCGCGCCATCAGCTTGGCGACCGTCGACTTGCCGGCGCCGGTCGGGCCGACCAGTGCCAGACGTTCGCCGTCGCCCACCGTCATCGACACATCCCGGAGAACGGGCGTGGTCGTGCCCGGATAGGCGAACCCGACTCCATCGACCTCCAGCACGCCGTTGGCGGGGAGCTCACGGTCGCCGTCGACGACGTCGGGTTCGGTGTCGAGGATCTCGAACAGCTTGTCGAGCGCTGCCGCCGACGACTGCACCGTGTTGTAGAGCTGCGAGAGCTGCTGCACCGGTTCGAACAGCAGCGACAGCAGCAGGATGAAAGCGACGATCGTCCCGATCGTCACGTCGCCCCGTCCCGCCAGCCAACCGCCGATGCCGATCGCGAGCGCCGTCGCGAAAACGCCCATCGTCTCGACGAGTCCGAAGTACCACGTCGACACGCGGATGCTGTGCACGTGTGACTTGTAGAGCGACCGGTTGGACTCGACGAACTGCCGGGTCTGCTCGCCCTCCTGCGCGTACGCCTGGATGACCCGGACGCCCGAGATGCCCTCCTGCAGTTCGGACAGGTTCTGCCCGACCCGTTCGCGCACGACCAGGTACGCCTTGTTCGAGTCACGCTGGAACTTGCGCGACGCGATGATGATCACCGGCATCACGAGCAATGCGACGATCGTGAGCTGCCACGACAGCGCCAGCATCAGGACGAGGGCGATGCTGATCAGGAACACCGCGGCGACGAACTGCAGCAACCCCCATTGCACGAGTTCGGCCATCGACTCGATGTCGGCGGTCATGCGCGAGATGAGGACGCCCGACTGGTACCGGTCGAAGAAGCCGAGCGACTGCTTCTGGATGTGGTCGAACACCCGGATGCGCAACGCCCGGAGGAACCCCTCCCCCGCCCGGTTGACGAAGATGTACTGCTGACGGGCTGCGCCGTAGGCCATGGCGACCACGAGCAGGTAGGCGATGACGGCGTTGCGCAGCACGGTGCGGTCGCCGGCGTCGATGCCCGAGTCGATCCCGTAGCGCACGATCACCGGGCCCAGCAGCAGCCCGAGCGTGGAGAGCGTGACGAAACCGAGTGCGGCGGCGACGGTTCGCTTGAAGGGCGCTCCCATCCGGATCACCCGCCGCAGAACCCGTTTGGTGGCCTTCGCGTCGAGTTGGTCATCCTCGTCGACACCACCCATTCGGAACATCACCGACCACCCCCGTCGTCAGCGCGAGGTAACGGTTGGGGTCTGACCCGGGGCGTTACCTCTTCTGATGCGCCCTCGTCGTCGTCGGTGGCCATCGCAGCGAGCACGTCGCGATAGCGGGGTTCGGTGGCGAGGAGTTCGTCGTGGGGACCACGGGCGACGACCCTTCCGCCGTCGAGCAGGACGACGGTGTCGGCCAGCGCGATCGTGCCGGGGCGGTGAGCGATGACCACGGTCGTGCGGCCCTGCATCACCGTCGACATCGCCGAGCGGATCTCGTGCTCCTTCGACGGGTCGACCGCCGAGGTGGCGTCGTCGAGCACGAGCACCCGCGGATCGGCGAGGATCGCCCGTGCGATCGCGATGCGCTGACGCTGGCCGCCCGACAGGGAGAAGCCACGCTCGCCGAGCATCGTCTCGTAGCCCTCGGGCAGACGGTCGACGAACTCGTGCGCTCCCGCCAGTCGTGCCGCTCGCTCGACCGTTGCCATGTCGGCATCGGGATGGGCGAAGGCGATGTTCGCTCGCACCGTGTCGTGGAAGAGCAGCGTGTCCTCGAACACGATGCCGACCGACCGTCGGACGTCGTGGACGGCGAGGTCCCGGACGTCGACCCCATCGATCGAGACCGACCCCTGTTCGACGTCGTAGAAGCGGACGAGTAGGCGTGCGACCGTCGACTTCCCCGAGCCGGTTTCACCGACGATCGCCACCGATTCACCGGCCGCCAGTTCGAGATCGAACCCGTCGAGCACACGCGCACTCGCCTCGACGTCACCCTGTTCGCTGTCGACCCGCTTCGCGCTGCGCTGCGCCGCAGTCGTGTATCCGAAGCGGACGTCGCGGAAGGTGACGGCCCCGATCGGTTCGGTCGTCGGGAGGGTCTGCGGAGCTGCCGGGTCGGCCACCTCTGGCGCCACGTCGAGGATCTCGTTGATTCGCAGCAGCGCGGCCGACGCACGCTGAGCGAAGGCCAGTGTCATCCCGATCATCCGCAGCGGCTGGACCAGCATCGCCACGAACACGTTGAACTGGACCAGTTGACCGAGCCGCAGATCGCCGTCGATCACCCGGTTCCCACCGAACCAGAGCACGGCGACCAGCCCGAGTTGCGGGAGCAGTTCGATCGCCGGGAGGTACTTGGCCCGGATGCGCGCCGCGTCGATCGACACGGTGCGGATGCGGTCGGCCGCCACGCCCAGTTTCGTCGCCTGGACGCCCTCCGCTCCGAAGCCCTTCACGACGCGCACGCCACCGACCGTCTCCTCCACGACCGTGGCGAGTTCGGCCTGTTCGGCCTGCACGGCAAGGACCGCCGGGTGGATCGCCTGAGAGAACCTTCGACCGGCGATCTGGATCAGCGGGAGCGAGGCGAGGGCCAGCAGCGCCAGAACCCAATCGGTGACCAGCAGGATGACGACGACCGCGGTGATCATCGCCAGGTTCGACAAGGTGATCGGGATCATCACGACGAACATCTGGATCGAGTTGAGGTCGCTCGACGATCGACTCATCAACTGGCCGGTCTGAGCGCGATCGTGGTAGCCGATGTGCAGCGACATGATGTGGCCGAAGAGCTGCTCGCGCAGCCGCGTCTCGGTCCAGCGTGCCTCGCGGAAGGCGTAGAAGCGTCGCAGCGCCGTGAACGAACCCGCCACGATCCCGGCGAGGCCGATGAGCCCCGCCCACAGCCAGAGCCGTTCGTCGTCGCGGATCCCGCGGTCGATGCCGTACCCGACGAGAACCGGCGTTGCCACCTTGCCGACCGTCCAGGCCAGGCCGATGAGCGTTCCGATCGTGAGGTTGCGACGCTGTGCGCTGAGCGTCGAACGCAACAGCGTCCATCGCGACCCAGCGCCCGCCGACGAAGCGGCGCCGGTGTCGGTCACCGCTTCGACCGGCTCCGACGGCCGGCCCGGACGATCGTGGCTCGCCGAACCATCACCAGCGCCCGACGACGACGTTGGTACGCCGACACCGAGGGCGTCGGTCGCGACCGAGTTCGCGGAGGGCGGCGTCATGCAGCGTGCGGTTCAGCCGAGAAGTTCGGCGACTCGCCCTTTCGGCCGTCCGATGATGGCGGTGTCGGGCGTGACCACGACCGGCCGCTGAAGAAGCTGCTTGTGCTTGACGAGGATGTCGACGATCTGGTCGTCGGTCGCCACGTCAGCGTCGGTCAACTCCAGCTTCTTGAACTTGCTGTCACGACGCACCAGGTCGGTTGCCGGGTCTTCGAGCTTGGCGATGATCGCACGGAGCGTCTCGGCGTCCGGCGGCTCCTTGATGTAGAGCACGACGTCGTGTTCGACGCCGAGGTCTTCTGCAATGCGCACGGCATTTGCGGAGGAGTTTCAATGCTGGTTGTGGTAGATCGTGACATCGGCCATGCACTCGACCCTACGCAACCGACGGCCGATCGCGACGCTCGGAATCGGACGTCACCTCGGGTGGTCGCCAGCGACCGACGGCGGCGTCAGGAGGCGGTACCGTCGGCGCCGACCTCATTCAGCCGACCGGTCGAGACGTCGTACACGAAGCCACGGATGTGGTCCTTGTGCGGAAGGAACGGCGAGTTCTCCACACGCTTCATCGACTGCGCCACGTCCACGTCGGGGTCGTCGAACGACTCGATCGACCATGGCGGCTTCACACCGAGGTCGGCCTGGAGGTCGGCCTTCACGCCGTCTTCGGTGACGGTCTGGAGCCCACAGCTCGTGTGGTGGACGAGCACGACCTCACGGGTTCCGAGGTAGCGCTGTGACAAGCACAGCGACCGGATCACGTCGTCGGTCACCACGCCTCCGCCGTTGCGGATGACATGCGCTTCGCCGTTCGCCAGCCCGAACAGGGCGAAGACGTCGAGTCGGGCGTCCATGCAGGTCACGATCGCCATCCGCCGCGTCGGAGGAGCCTGGAGGTCCCCGTCACCGAATGATTCGGAGAAGGACGCGTTGGCGGCGACCAAGTCGTCGGCGGTCGGAGCGAAAGGCGCCTCGTCGGCAGCCACGGCGGTGTCAGGTGAGTCGATCTCCATGGGAACAGTGTGGCACCCCCTGCGTACTCTCCAACCACCGACTCCCTCCCCCACCCAGTTCATCTCCGCCGCTTCCGTGATCACACGGCGCGGTGCATCCCACGGGGGACACATGACTCACTTCTGCTCCGGCCATCGGCTTCCACGCGCCGGGATCGACCCGATCGACGACAGCGACCTGGCGCTCGACTTCCTGCTCGCCATGAGCGATCTGAACACACCCGAGACCGTGGCGCTCCTCCTCGACGAGCAGCGGCGGGGCATCACGATCCTGCACGTCACCGGCAATCCCGACCCCGATGCGATGTTCCTGGCGATCGACACGGTCATCGGGTCGGCTCGCACGAGCGATCGCGCCGGTGCGGTCATCCTGGCGTCGATCCGCCCGGGTGGCTCCGACGAACTCGACGACCTCGACCGGTGGATCGAGGCGAGCGAACAGTTGGAGATGGCCGGCCTGGAACTCATCGAGTGGTTCGTGATCGGACGCACCGTCTCGTGCCCACGGACGCTCGTCGGCGACCCACCGCGCTGGTCTGCCTGACCTGATCGAGCGCTATCCTCAGTCCGTACGGCGCGCTGCTGCAGCGGTGCGGGCGCGCCGTTCGGTGGGACTCAGACGGAGCCCCGCACCGCGCAGGCGGCGCAGCAGCTCACGGCTCTCGACGACTTCGGCGCCTGCCTCGACCACCCCGTCGCGGTACTCCTCGGGGATGTCGAAGTGATCGCCTTGGAACGCCCGGCGCGGGATGTCGAGAGCATCGGTGAATTCGAAGAGCTCTTCGTACGAGACGTCGCTCACCAGGTGACACCACTTGCGGCCCTCGAACCACCAGCGAGCCTCGTCGATCAGGATCGTCATGCCGACAGTGTGCCGGCGCGCAGTGGGCCGCGGCCCGTTCGACTCACTGGCCGTGCATCGTCGACGATGTCCGTGACACACTCGACTCGTGCCCATGTCCGATCCGTCCGAGTCACCGGACGCAGCCGCAACACCCGAGGGTCGCCTGGCTGCGGCATGGGACCGCCACGTCGGCGCCGATCGACAGTTGCTCGACGCCGTGATCAGTCGCCACCGCGAACGTCACCGCCGCTATCACACGCTCTCCCACGTCGACGTCGTCGTCGCCCGCGTGATCGAACTCGCGCGGGTCGAAGACGTGACCGACCACGGAGCGCTCGTGGCCGCTGCGGCGTACCACGACGCCGTCTACGAGCCACGGTCCCCGGCGAACGAACGGGCCAGCGCTCGCCTCGCACGACGCGACCTCGCCTCTGCGGGCTGGGAAACCGAACGTCTCGATCGTGTCGAAGCCATGATCATCGGAACCGCCTCGCACCTCGATCCGACCGACGCCGACGCCGCTGTCCTGTTCGACGCCGACCTCGCCGTGCTCGCCTCGTCGGACTACGACCGGTACGTCGAGGCGGTGCGTGACGAGTACCGACATGTCGGCGACGACGAGTGGCGGTCCGGCCGAGCCGACGTGCTTCGAGGATTTCTCGACCGTGCACGCATCTACGCGACCAGCGCGGGGTTCGATCGGTGGGAATCCGCTGCTCGGGTCAACATCACGGACGAGCTGGCGTCGCTGACAATCGGCGACTGAGGCGACAGAACAGCCACTCGGGCTGCGTCTGGAAGATCGATCAGTCGTCTCGGGAGCGGCGGCGGCGCGGCTTCACGGGGACGGGGATCATGGCCGGCTCGGGCTCGCCCTGCGACGCGACGATCCCACCGATGACGGCGGCTGCAGCGCCCACTGCGACGATGATCGTGATCAACACGACGTCGACCGTACCTCACGTTCCGTGTTCTGAACACTCGTTCGGGCGAGTTCTCCGTCTGTTGTCCACTTCGGATTCGGCCCCGCTGCTCGAGAGTGCTCGCTCGATGGCGACTCCGGCAGGTGATGGCAGACTGGTGGAATGACCGACCTGGAGACGATGCCGATCGAGGACGTCGACACGCAGTCCGACGCCGAAACACAGACCGGTGAGCCGAAATCGGCACACATCGTGAAAGCTGGCCCCGGTGAGAACGGCGCCGCGCTGGTGCTCGAAGCACGCGTGATGGGCACCCCGGTCGAGGCGCTGTGCGGCTTCGTCTGGGTGCCGTCGAAAGACCCGAAGCAGCTACCGGTCTGCCAACAGTGCAAGGACGTCTACGAGATGTACAAGTCGTTCAGCGACGGCGTCAACCGGGACACTCCGGTCGATTGACGGACACGACACCCGAACGTCCCGAGGCCGATCCTGGCATCGGGGCCGGGCTCCGTATCCGCCGGGCAGTCCGTGCCGTCATCGTCGCTGACGACGATTCCGACCATCCCGTCCGGTCCGTTCTTCTCGTCCGCTTCGAGTTCCCGACGGGCACCGTCTGGGCCCTTCCCGGCGGCGGCCTCGACCCAGGTGAAGACCACCTGACGGCGCTGCGGCGCGAGCTGATCGAGGAGGTCGGGCTGCACGACCCCGAGATCGGCGCTCACATCTGGACGCGCCAGCACATCATCCCGTTCATCGACGGGATGTGGGACGGCCAGCAAGATCGATATCACCTGGTCCCCGTCGCCGAGGCGTTCGAACCGACGCCGGCACTCAGCTGGGAGCAGCTACGCGACGAGCGCCTCCACGAGATCCGGTGGTGGACACCGGCCGAGATCGACGCTGCGACCGAGCAGGGCACCCGCTTCGCGCCCGCCCGACTCGGCGAACTGCTCACCCTGCTCCGCACCGACGGCCCTCCGTCGGTACCGATCGACACCGGCGTCTGACGGCGCACCGTTCGCCGGTCGGCACCGATCAGCCGGGCAGGCGGTGGTGGCTCGTCCGCACGATCGCCGACTGCTGTGCCAGACCGAGCAGTCGGCCGTCGTCGCTCCACAGTCGCGCGGTCGAGTGCCCGACCGAGCGGTGGAAACCGTCGGCTTGGACCTCGAGCAGCACCCATTCGCTCGGACGCGGGTCGACGACGCGAATCGTGTTGTCGAGGCTGGTCCCGCCGGGCATCAGCCCGAGCGCCGCGCACACGGCGAGAGGCCCGATGTCGGCGACGAACCCCTGGGTCGCCGGGCTGCCGGTCTGCTCGCCGAGCAGCCGCACCCACATCGCGAGTCCGTCGGTCTGTGGCTCGCCGAACGCCCCCTGGGCGAACTTGCCGAGCGCGATCCGTCGCTCGAAGAAGTCGAAGAACGACGTCGGTCCACCGTCGGTCCGGGTGTCGAAGATGTCGTCGAACAGCTGCGACTCGGCGGGCGGCGGAACGCTTGGCATGATCGCGAAAGCCTGCTCGTCGCCGGCATCACGCACGTTGTGCGCAGCGACCGATGCCAGCACGACCTTCCCGTCGACCGACCCGGTGACCTGCGTCTGTGTCGTCGCTCGACCGTCGGCTGCGACCGTGACCTCGATGTCGACCACGTCGCCCGGCAGCGGCGACCCGACGTACTGCGTGGTGATCCACTGGAGCGGGCGACCCGTCGTGCGCTCACTCGCCTCGACGCACGCAGCGATGCCTGAACCGCCGTACAGGAACCCGAACGGGGTGCACAGGTCGTTGCGGACGTCGAGACGGAACGCCGCCGCCGTCGCGCCGTCGGAGAGTTCGAGCAACTCGAAACGAGGCAGCGCTGGATGATCGGGGTCCGTCACGCCCGTCAGCGTGACAGTTGCGGACCCTCGGTCGGAAACCGACGAGATGTGACAGGCTCCACGGCGTGAAGATCACCGATGTCACCACGTTCGTCATCAAGAACCCGCCTCCGGGATTCGGCGGCCAGTACTTCATCGTCGTCAAACTGACGACCGACACCGGCATCGTCGGGTACGGCGAGATCTATGCCGCGACATTCGGCCCGCACACGATCGCAGCGATGGTCGACGACGTCGCTGCCCGCTGGGTCATCGACCAGGACCCGAACCGGATCGAACTGATGTGGCGTCGGATCTACTCGAGCGGATACTCCCTACGACCCGACCCGACGCTGGTCGGGATCATGAGTGGCCTCGAGATGGCGTGCTGGGACATCGTCGGCAAGGACGCCGGCAAGCCGGTGTACGACCTGCTCGGCGGACGTGTCCATGACAAACTGCGGACCTACACGTACCTCTACCCGAGCGCCGGGTATCGCGACGTCTACACCAACCCGGATCACGCCGCGGCCCGCGCCGTCAACGAGATCGAGCGTGGGTTCACGGCACTGAAGTTCGACCCGGCGGGCCCGTACACCGCCTTCGACGGCCACATGCCGAGCCAGGACGACATCGTCGCGTCGGCCCAGATGATCTCGACGCTGCGCGGTGCCGTCGGGCCGCAGGCCGACCTGTTGTTCGGGACGCACGGGCAGTTCACCGCCGCCGGCGCGATCCGCCTCGCACGTGAACTCGAACCGTTCGATCCATTGTGGTTCGAGGAGCCGTGCGCTGCCGACCTCCCCGTCGAGATGGCACGCGTCGCGGCACAGACGACGATCCCGGTCGCCACCGGTGAACGCCTCACGACGCCGTCGGAGTTCGCCGCGCTCGGACGGCACCAGTCGGCGGCGATCTGGCAGCCGAACCTCGGACGGTGTGGGGGCATTCTCGCCGGCAAGAAGATCGCGGCGATCGCCGAGGTGTTCGGGTGCCAGGTCGCACCGCACCTCTACTCGGGCCCGATCCTCGGCGCAGCGATTGTCCAGTTGGCCGCCACGCTCCCGAACCTGTTGATCATCGAGGGCATCCGGGAGTGGAACGGCTTCCACGCCGACCTGCTGAGCACGCCGATCGTCTGGGAAGACGGCTATGTGATCCCGTCGACCGAACCCGGTCTCGGCGTCGAACTCGACGAAGAGATGGCGCTCGCCAACCCCTGGCCCGAGGGCGACGGCGGCCCCCTCCACCTCTCCATGGTCCCCGACCCCGTCCGCTGACCCATACGCGAGGGGTCTGTCCCCTCACGTATGCCGCCACACGACGGTTCCGCCCCCATGTGCGACCACATACGCGAGGGGTCTGTCCCCTCACGTATGCCGCCACACGACGGTTCCGCCCCCATGTGCGACCAGGCCATACGTGAGGGGACAGACCCGTCACGTACGCTGCCCATGCCGGTCTCTCATGGTCATAGGGTGAGGCGATGGCGTACGTCGAGCCGGAGTTCCTTCCGTGGGACGGTCGGCGGGTGCCGATCACGTTCGTCGGCGGCTACCTCGGGGCGGGCAAGACGACAGCGATCAACGAGGTCCTGTCCGAGACCGATCGGCCGATCGCCGTCATCGTCAACGACGTCGGCGCGATCAACATCGATGCCCGGCTCGTGAAGGCCCGCGACGGCGACACCCTGGAGCTGACCGACGGCTGCGTGTGCTGCTCGTCGATCGACGGGTTCGGTGCAGCGTTCGACCAGATCCGCTCCCGCCCAGAACCGCCCGAGCACGTGATCGTCGAACTGAGCGGCGTGGCCGAGCCGGCGAATGTGATCCCATGGGGCTCGTCGGCGGGATTCCTCCTCGACGGCGTGGTCGTGGTGGCCGCCGTCGACCAACTGGTCGACGACACGATGCCCGAGTGGATCCGCACCCACCTCGACCTGCAGTTGGCCGAAGCCGACCTCATCGTGCTGACCAAGACCGACTTGGCCGACGACGTGTCGATCGACGCCGCCCACTGCCGCCTCGCCGAGATCGCGCCGCACGCGCCAGTCGTGAGCAGCGGTCGGGGCGATCGTGAGCCCGGCGCACTCGGACGGTTCCTGGCGCTCGGCGGCCACCGCGCCGGCGACGCCACCCGGGTTGCCGGTCCGACCCTGTTCGACCTGCACGAGACGAACACGGTCTCGGTCGCTGGCCCGCTCGACCGGGTCGGCATCGACGACCTCCTCGATCGGTTGCCGATCCACATCGGCGGTCACATCGCTCGCGCGAAGGGCGTGATCGACACCCCCGACGGACTCGTACTCGTCCAGGTCGTCGGAGCTCGACGCGAGGTCACGGCGCTGCTCCCGCACGAGACGCAGTCCCCCACCGACCTCGTCGTCATCTCGATCCCCTGACCCGTCCCGGCGCCACCAGCGCGGCAGAGCAGGTCGAGGCGTCAGCGGAAATCACGCGAGACCGTCTTTGCCGGCATCGGCAACGGAGCGAGGTGGTCGGCGACGATGTTGATCACACCTTCCGCCCGTTCGAGGCGGCCACGGATCAGCATCGCCGGTGCGCTGCGGGCCACCTTGCGGAAGCGATTCCAACAGCCCTTCGACACCACGACGTTGATCAGCCCGAACTCGTCCTCCAGGTTGAGGAAGGTGGTGCCCTGCGCGGTCATCGGCCGTTGGCGGTGCGTGACCACGCCGGCGACGCGGACCGTCGATGTCGGCTCGGCGTCCCACAGGTCTTTCGACGTGAGCACGCCGAGCGACGAGAGTTCCTGGCGGGCGAAGATCGTCGGATGCCCTTCGGGCGACACGCCCGTGGCCCACAGGTCGGCGACCGCCACCTCGACCGGGGTCATCCCGGGCAACCGAGGAGCGGCTGCGCCGGTCACGACTCCTTCGAGCCGGCCCGGACGCGACTGCGCCGTGGCGCCGACCGTCCACAACGCCTCACGACGGTCGAGCCCGAAGCACTGCTCGAACAACCCGGCAGTCGACATCGCCTCCAGATGACCCAGCGTGAGCGACGGGACGCGACGTACCAGGTCTTCGGTGTCTCCGAAGACGCCGCCCCGATCTCGTTCGGCCTCGATCTCGTCGGCCAGGTCGACGCCCACCGAACGAACCGACGACAAGCCAAGCCGGACCGCGAGGCCGGTGTCGAGCGAATGATCGACACCGGCAGCCGTGGCGAAGCCGTGCGACACCGGCCGGGCCGTCGACCCGAGCGAGCCATCGCACGGCTCCAACGACGCTCCCGACTTCGACGCGTTCAGATCGGGCGTGAGCACGGTGACGCCGTGGCGGCGGGCGTCTTGCACCAGCGAGTGCGGCGACCAGAACCCCATCGGCTGCGCGTTGATGAGCGCTGCACAGAACGCTGCGGGTTCGTAGTGCTTGATCCAACTCGACGCATAGACCAGGTAAGCGAACGACACCGAGTGCGATTCGGGGAACCCGTAGTTCGCGAACGCTTTCAGCTTCACGAACAACTCGTCGGCCACCTCGCCGGTGATGCCGTTGCCCTTCATCCCTTCGTAGAGACGGACCCGCAGCGCCTCCATCCGACGCGCCGACCGCTTCGACCCCATCGCTTGGCGGAGTTCGTCGGCTTCAGCGGGCGTGAAGCTGGCGACGTCCATCGCCATCTGCATCATCTGCTCTTGGAACAGGGGGACGCCGAGTGTCTTGGCAAGTGAGTTCTCGAGCAACGGATGGAGGTACGTGACCTGTTCCTGACCGTTGCGACGCCGGATGTACGGGTGCACCGACCCGCCCTGGATCGGACCCGGACGGATGAGTGCGACCTCGACGACGAGGTCGTAGAACTTGCGTGGTCGCAGCCGGGGAAGCGTCGCCATCTGTGCGCGTGACTCGATCTGGAACACACCGACCGTGTCGGCGCGACACAGCATCGAGTACACGTCGTCGTCCTGGGGGATCGTGGCGAGGTCGACCTCGTAGCCGCGGTGCTCGTGGATCAGGTCGACGGCGTAGTGCAGCGCCGAGAGCATCCCCAGACCCAGCAGATCGAACTTCACGAGGCCCGTCGCCGCGCAGTCGTCCTTGTCCCACTGGAGCACCGACCGCTTCTCCATCCGCCCCCACTCGACGGGGCACACCTCGACGACCGGCCGGTCGCAGATGACCATGCCGCCCGAGTGGATCCCGAGGTGACGTGGGGCGTCTTCGACCTCGGCAGCGAGCGACAGCACGTCGAGGGGGATCGTGCAGTCGTCCTGCGACGCCGTGGCGCTGACGTTGCCCCAGGCGTCGACCTCCTTCGACCAGGCGTCTTGCTGGCCCGGTTCGTATCCGAGGGCCTTGGCCATGTCACGGATCGCCGAACGCGATCGGTACGTGATGACGTTCGCGACCTGTGCCGTGTGGTGGCGTCCGTAGGTCGTGTACACGTACTGGATGACCTCCTCACGTCGGCCCGACTCGATGTCGATGTCGATGTCGGGCGGTCCGTCACGCTCGGGCGACAGGAAGCGTTCGAACAGCAGTCCGAGCGACACGGCGTCGGCAGCGGTGACCCCGAGGGCGTAGCAGACCGCCGAGTTCGCAGCGCTCCCTCGACCCTGGCAGTAGATGTTCGACCGTCGACAGAACTCGACGAGGTCCCACACGATGAGGAAGTAGCCGGCGAAGTCGAGGGTGTCGATCAAGTCGAGTTCGTGGTCGATCGTGATCCAGGCACGGGCGCGCAGCGACAGGTCTTCGTCGGGTCCGGGGCGGACGCCGTAGCGCTTCGCTGCACCCTCGGCGACGATCTCGCGCAATCGTTCCATCTCGGTCATCCGTGTGCCGTCGGGCCGCTCGGGGCACGGGAAGGGCGGCAGGTTCGGAGCGACCAGGGAGAGGTCGAACGCAGCGGCGCGCGCGATCTCGACGGCCGTTTCGATCGCGCCCGGATACCGACCGAAGCGGGCGGCCTGTTCGACCCCCGATCGAAGGTGCGCGCTCGCCGACGACGGCAGCCACGCGTCGACGTCGGCCAGGCTGCGTCGTGAACGAACTGCGGTCAGTGCGGTGGCGAGGCGGCGCTGGGCCTGGGTGGCGTAGCGCACGTCATTCGTCGCCACGCAGGAGACACCCACCCGTCGGGCGAGTTCGTACAGTGCGTCGTTGCGGTCGGTGTCGGCGGGTTCGCCGTGGTCCCACAGTTCGACGAGCACCCGGTCACGACCGAACGCGTCGACCAGCCGTTCGAGTTCGCGCCGTGCTGCGACCAGGCCACCTGCGGTGAGCGCACGCGGGACCGACCCCCGCCGGGTCCCGGTGAGGATCCACCCGTGCGTTCCGTTTGCTCCGACCAGCCCCGAGCGCGTGTCGGTGCCGGCACCGACCAGGTCGTCGAACGCGAACTGTGGCGCCCCCTTCTCCCCCGCCAAGTGCCCCTGGCTGAGGACGCGTGCGAGCCGGGCGTACCCTTCGGGGCCGTCGGCGAGGACGACGAGGTTCGTGCCCCCGGGGTCGGGAGCGTGCGAGTCGGGTACCAGGCCGGTGTCGACCTGTGAGTCGGTGTCGCTCTCGGAACGGGCGACGCTGCATTCGAGCAGGCCACCGTCGGCACGGGCAGTCAGGGTGATCTCGGCGCCGAACACGGTGGCCAGGCCGACCGCCTTGGCGGCCTCGGCGAAGCGGACCACGCCATAGAACCCGTGGTGGTCGGTGACCGCCAACGCCTCCAGCCCGAGTCGGGCGGCCTCGGTCGCCAGTTCTTCGGGGTGCGACGCGCCGTCGAGGAACGAGAAGTTCGAGTGACAGTGCAACTCGGCGTACGGCACCACCCCTGGCCGGATCAACCCATGCGTGAAATCGGAATCGGTGCCGGTGTCGGTCAGGTCGGAGGGCGCCTCGAACGGTTGGCGCTTGCGGCTCCACGCCGGGCCGTCGCCTCCGGCGTTCCACGACGGCGACCCCGGGGCGCGTCCGTCACGACCGGTGCGCGGCGCTCGGGGTTGCTGCTGTCCGCGGTCGGAGAGTGTCGACTCGAGTTCGCTCCACGACCAGGACGGGTTCTCGAATCCCATCCCCTCCATCATCGAACATATGTGCTATGAATTCAAGTTCGATCGAACGCTTGCGAGAACCCGGGAACCGCAACGGCTCACCGAGCGTCTCACCTGTATGAGATCGACCCATCGACTCCGCTCGTCCGCCTCCGCCCTGCTGCTCGTCGCACTCGGGGCCGCCTCCGGTTGCGCCTCGACCGACGACGACACGATCGCCGATGCATCGGCCTCCGCAGCCCCCGACGACACGCTGTCCGACGATGCTGTGTCTGATCCCACCGATTCCGACGCCGAGGTCGGCACCGGCGAGTCCGGCGACACCGCCGGCGACCCCATCGAGCCCGGTGTCCACATCGCATCCGGCTTCACGGTGGTCGAGTCGTTCGACGACATCGCCGCTCAGTTCTGGTTCCCCGTCGAGGTCGACGGCCAACCCGTCGCGTTCCCGAGAGGCGCCCACTGGACACTCACCGGCTCCGGCGACTCGACGTCGCTGAGCGGAACCGACGGCTGCAACGGTTTCGGGACCGTGAACACCGACGAGTCCACGACCTCCTACGTCGACGGCGTCCTCGTGGAGTTCTCCGCCGCCCAAGATGCGATGGACTGCCCCGACATCATCACCGCCATGCCCGCCGTCGGCGACCGATTCCTCGTCGACGACACCGGCACCACGCTGATGGTGATGAACGGCGATCAGGCACGAGTCGTCCTCGAATTGCAGGACGCCAAGCCGAGCGGCGACAGCCCCACCCCGGCCGAGGAACTCCCCGAGTAAGCCCCCCGTCAGCGGGCGGTCCAGCCGCCGTCGACGAGGAGGCTGTGACCGGTCATGTAGCCACCGGCCCGGGTCGCCAACAGCAGCAGCGCCCCGTCGAGTTCGTCCTCGGCACCCATCCGCGGCAGCATCGCGTTCTGCTTCACGTAGCGCAGGCTCGACTCGTCGGTCGACATCTCGCCGGTCATCTCCGACGGGAAATAGCCCGGGCTCAACGTGTTCACCCGTACGCCCTTGCGGCCCCACTGCGCTGCCATCTCGCGCGACAGATTGACGACCGCCCCCTTGCTCGCGCAGTAGCTCGCCTGCTTGATCGGCGTCGAGGCGACGTGACCCAGCATCGACGCGACGTTGACGATCGCTCCCGACCCGGCCGCGACCATCGCCTCTCCGCACAGCTTCGACAGGTGCCAGATCGCCGTCACGTTGACTTCCATCGCGAACCGGAAGTCGTCGAGCATCTCGGTCTCGATCGCCGTCGCCCGCGAGATGCCGGCGTTGTTGACGAGCACGTCGATGCGCCCGAACGCCTCCATCGCATCGGCGACGACGCGGGCTCGATCGGCCTCATCGGACAGATCGGCGACGACGACGAGAGAGCCGGGCAACTCGCTCGACAATGCCTCGAGCCGGTCGCGACGTCGAGCGACGACCACGACGTGCGCGCCCACCGAGTGGAGCACCCGGGCGAACCGCTCCCCGAGGCCCGATGAAGCTCCCGTCACGATGGCCACCTGCCCGTCGAGGCGGAAGAGGGCGAGCGGTTCGACAACGGCAGGTTCGGACATCACTGCACCATACGAGCCGGCGCGTCACCTCGACGTCACCTCAGATCCACCACGGCCCGTCACCCTCCGCCACGCGACGCGCGACGTTTGTCGCGAACACGTGACATTTCTCGCGCGGACTGGATCGCGCCGTGCGCACGACCGATACCGCCTCCATGATCGATCACATGGAGATCAAGCGTCGCACCTGGACTGCAGCGGTCAAGTTGGCTGTCGTCGTGTCGCTGCTCGCTGCCAGTGTTGCCGCTCTCGCGTGGACGCAGGTGAACGATCTGCCCCAAGCGGCCATCGTGATCCCGGTCATGGTCATCGCATTCGCTGCCAGTTGGGTGCAGACCGAGCGCATCCATCGACGAGCGATCGACGAGATGACCCTCGCGCCCGCTCGCAGCGCGACACGCACGGGCTGACGCCACCGAAGCTCTCCCCGTCGGCTTCCCGGAACGGCCCGAGGCTGTGCCACGATCTGGTCGTGAGCACCGACTCGATCACGCCGCCGACATCGACGTCCCTCGGCCCTGCGACCGACGCCCCGATCGTCGTTCTCGTCCACGGCGCGTGGCACGGCGCATGGTGCTGGGTGTCGTTGCAAGCCGCACTCGAGCGTCGCGGTGTCGCCTCACTGGCCATCGACCTCCCTGGCCATGGCACGTCGACCGACCAACTGACCGGGCTCCACGGCGACGCCGCTCACGTGCGCCGCGTCCTCGATCTCCTCGCCGCCCGATCGACGCGTCCGATCGTCCTCGTCGGACACAGCTACGGCGGCGCCGTGATCACCCAGGCCGCTGCCGGGCGCGACGACATCGCACACCTCCTCTACGTCGCTGCGTTCGCCCTCGACGCAGGTGAGTCGGTGCTCGGAGCACTTGGCTCGTTCGAACCCCACGAGGTGGACCTCGCGGCGGCGATGATCCCGACCGACGATGGCACCGCGACGGTTCTCGATCACGCCACCGCGGCCGGTGCGCTCTACAACGAATGCCCGCCCGAGGCCGTCGCTGCTGCGCTCCCCCGGCTGACGCCCCAACCGATCCAGACGCTCACCGAACCCGTCGACGGTTCGCCACGTCACAAAGTCGAGTCGACGTACGTCTGGTGCGGCCGCGACCGTGCGATCCACCCTGTCCACCAGGCTGCGATGGCACAGCGGTGCACGCACCGCATCGACCTCGACACCGATCACTCCCCGTTCGTCAGCGCCGTCGGTGACATGGCCGACATCGTCGCCCACATCACCGATCACATCGCAGCGTCGGTCGCGACGTGACCGACGGTCGCGCTGCGCAACAGGTGTCGGAGCCGGTGTCGGTGTGAGTGACGAGATGAAGGTCCGCATCGGGTACGGCCTCGGGACCCGCACGAACCTCCACGGCCCGAGCTACGGAGCCGTCGTCGACGCGCTCGAGACGCTCGGCTTCGACTCGCTGTGGCTCTCGGAGAGGATCAGCGGCGAGGCACCCGACCCTCTCGTCGCCATGGCGTACGGCGCCGGGCGCACGACGAAGCTCAAGTTCGGGATGTCGGTGATGGTGCTGCCCGGTCGGAATCCGGTCGTGCTCGCCAAGGAGTTGGCGACACTCGGCACCATGTCGGGCGGTCGCCTCCTGCCGGCATTCGGGCTCGGCGCGGTGGACCCGATCGAACAGCAAGCGTTCGGCGTCGAGCGCGGCGAGCGAGCAGCGATCTTCGACGAATCCCTCGCCGTCATGCGTCAGTGCTGGACCGGCGAGCCGTTCACTCATGACGGCCTGCGCTTCTCGTACGACGGCGTCGTGGTCCACCCTGCGCCGAAACGGATGGACGTGTGGCTCGGCGGGATCGCGCCGTCGGAACTGAAGCGCATCGGTCGCCTCGCCGACGGCTGGCTCCCGTCGTTCGTCCTGCCCGAGGACGCCGCGGCCGGCCGCGCCGTGATCGAAGACGTCTGTGCTCGACACGACCGCGAGATCGAAGACGACCACTACGGCGTTCTCATCCCCTACTCGTTCGGCCCGGTTCCCGAGGTCCTCCAGCGGCTGCTGGCGAAGCGACGGCCCGACCTCGACGACGTCACGCAACTCGTGCCCGACTCGTGGGTATCGCTGCAGGCGATGATCACCCGCTTCATCGACGTCGGCACGACCAAGTTCGTCGTGCTCCCCCTCGACGAACCGGCCGACGCCGACGCCTGGGTGAGCCACCTCGGCGACGCAGCCCATGCGCTGCTCCCGCTGGAGGCCGGATGACGACGCCCGGCGAAACGGCGCCCGGCGAAGCCGCTAGCGACGACGTGCTCCCCGCACTGTTCACGTCGTCCGGCGAGGGGCTCTGGACCGCGACCGAGTACGCACGTGGTCCGTGGGACCCGCGGCACTGCCACGGCGGGCCGGTGTCGGCCCTCCTCGCACGCGCCTGCGAACAGACCGGCGACTCGAACGACACTGACCCCCGCGCCGGCAACGACATCGGCCACGACCAGACCGACCAGACCGGCCGTTCGCCGTCGAGCGGCGGTGTTCGGGCACCATCCGACTGGCAGATCACCCGGCTCACCATCGAGTTGACCCGGCCCGTACCCGTCGGCGTCCCTCTCGCACTCGCTTCGACCGTCGAGCGCCCAGGGCGCAAGGTGTCGGTCGTCGCAGCGTCACTGACGACGCAGCCTGCCGACGGAGCGACGGGCGTCGAGGTGGCCAAGGTCCGCGCACTGCGGATCCGCCGCAGCGAGTTCGAACTGCCCGAGCACCCCACCCTCGGATCCGAGTTGGCGGGCACGCCTGGCGAGGGACGGCTCGAGCGGGTGAGTTGGGCTGCCGACGATGCCGCCCCGGACACCGGCGACGTCAGCCAGGACACGAGCCACGAGACGCCGATCGCGTTCCACAGTCACGGCGCCGAGCACCGCATCGTGGCCGGGAGTTGGAACGATCCGGGGCCGATCTCGCTGTGGATCCGCCTCGCCACCTGCGTCGTGGCGGGCGAGGTACCCACCGGTGTGCAGCGTGCGGCGACGGCTGCCGACTTCGGCAACGGGGTCAGCAGCGCGCTCGATTTCGCCGACTTCACGTACATCAACCCCGATCTCACCATGCACCTCGCCCGGCCGCCCCAGGGCGAGTGGATCGGGATGGTCACGCACTCGGTCTACGGCACCGAGGCGATGTCGACGGGAGCCGGATTCGCCGAGTCGGCGCTCCACGACGAACTCGGCCGCCTCGGCCGCAGCGTCCAGAGCCTCCTCGTCGAACCCCGCTGAGTATCGAAGAACTCGTGACCCACCGCTGTCCGAGAGCGTTGAGCGAGTCAACGTGGTGGCATCCATCTCAACCATCGACCGTGAGGGTCGGTGACCGCAATGAGTTCGGTGCCATCTCGTCCGAGGTGAAACTGACTGGTGCCCGGTGGCTCGACCAATGGATCAGCCGCTTCGATCCCGGCGATGACCGATGCACCCTCATGGGAGAGCCAGACGACGTCGCTTCGACTGTCCACCAGGCTTCGCATGGTCGTGGCGAAGTCGAGCCGGCTGGCTTCGTCGACGTAGGCGAGAACAGCAGAGTGGAACACGACCTTGGTCGCATCCCGAGGGGCTTCGTCGATCAGGTTCAGCGTTGCATCGCGTAGATCTCCTTGATCGATACGCGGCGGATCTGCCGAAACGATGGCTGTTGCGAGATCGATGCGTCGTCGTCGTTGAGTGTGCTCGGGCCAGATGCACGCTCGCAGCCATGCCAGATCCTCGTCGTCAGACACGGACAGCGGGTTCAGATCGAGACCGGCCCGCCAGGCAACCCGTGGTAGTCGCTGAGGCATTGGCACCGTGTTGGCTGTCTCGACTGCGATCTCAAGAGCCGAATCGCCGATCTGTGCGCCGTCGTAGCTGTACGCGTAGCGGTCGGGGAACAGACACAGCCCGGCTGACGCACCGACCTCGATCAGCGCAAGGTCGCCGTCCAGGTCGGCGAGGAGCGGCAGGAAGGCAGCACATCGTGCGACCTCGTTCGTCTGGGTCGATCGAGCACGCATGGTGGCTTCGAGTTCGTCGGAGTTCGATCGAATGAAGTCGACGAATCCATCGACGGTGTCGGTTGCGCCGCCGAGAAATCTGACCGACGCGAACAACAGGTTCGGTTGCCGCTTCGCCCCCGGAAGCCGCGACAGCCGCAATATGGGACGGCCGGCCGAGCGCGGACGTGCCGGTCTGGGTGGGTGGCACCGAGAGTCTCGCTCGCAGTTACGGAGCGGTGCTGACGACCAACTCGAGCAGCGTCGTCTGCAAGGCGAGTAGCCCTGACAGCGTGGACCTCGTTTGCGCCGCACTCCGCGGACGCCGACTCGCAACACCTGCGTGAAGCTGCTCGTCGATCGATCGGTTGAACCCAAGGGCGAAACACATGACACGGACGGCACGACGTACCCGGGGATCGGCCCGGTTCGGTGGCAGTCCGGCGCCGGACGCCCTGTCGCCGCCTGACCCGACCACCACCGTCGACCAGGTCAGAGCGGGGGTTCGATGGCGCCGCCCGCAGTGGCGCGCAGTTCGTCGGCGTCGAACCGTTCGATGCCGTACTTCGTGATCCGGTACGCCTGATCTCGCGACGGGAGTTCGATGCGGAACAACTCGGTGTCGTCCTGGCCGTACTCGACGAAGATCGGCTGGGTGGCGCCCCAGTCGACGAGCACCGAACCGTCACTCGTCACCTGGGCACTGCCGACCTGCTGACTGGTACGCCCTTCGGGGTGGACGATCTCGCGCACCAACGTGGCCGACGGCCCCGCCGGGTCGTCGAGGTCGATCCGGTAGGTGACGACGCGTGATGCCTCGCCGGTGGCGGTCCGGTTGTCGTGCATCGTCACGAGGTCGCCGTCGATGCGAGCGTCGTGCATCCGACGCGGCCCTCCGAGTGGGTCACCGAGGATCCGCAGACGGGGCGCTCCCGACAGCGGGGCGACGTATGCCGGATCGGCCGGGTCGGTCACTGCGCTGGCGAGGATCCACTCGATCGCATCGGTCGATCGGTCGACGCGGAACACGGCGTCGAGGTGCCGGGCCGCCACGAGGTAGTCGCACAACGGCTCACACCCGGGCTCGACGATGCGCTGCAGCGAGTTGAAGTGCAACAGATCGACCTCGCCACCGACATCGTCGGGGAAGTTCCCGAAACACTGTGCGTACGTGACCTCCTGCAGGGAGAAATGGTCGAGCCCGTCCCAGATCCAGATGTCGAGGCCCGGTGCTGCGGGGATCTCCTGGATCACGCCTCCGGCCACGGTCCGGTCGAGCGGCTGAACGTCGAGCCCACAGCGCGGATCGGTCGCTTCGCCGGTGGCCGGGTCGATCGGCGAGAGGCTTGAGAGGTCCAGCCCGGTCACGATCGGGTAGCTGAGCACGGCACGCCCCGCAGCACCGCCCGCCGGCGCGATGTCGACATAGTCGTGGTGATCGGCCGGATACGTGGTCGGATCGACCGGGAGTCGCTCGGCGAGCAGGTCGCCGCCGAGGTCGAACACGCGATGGCCCCGGGTGGGGTCGACACCGAAACCTCGACCCGTGATCGGCGAGGCCACCAGATCACCCGACGACAACAGCTTGACGTCGATCAGCTTGCGGTCGGTTCGGCGGTACCACACGGGCACACCCCGTTCGTCGAGGATCGCCAGGAACAGTCCGGTGTCAGGGTTCACCCAACCGAGTTCGGTGACGTACCACCCCGGCGTGTTGCCACCGGTCCCACCGACACGCAGGAACGGGAAGTCGGAGGGAACACACCGGAAGTGGTGCGTCTCGGTCCGCGCACCACGCTGGAATTCGAGTGTGATGAGTTCGTCGGCACCACCTGCCACCACGACGTCGAGGCCGTCGAGCGCTTCCCCGTTCACCGTGACCTCCACGCCGGGGCCGCCGTCGACGCGCAGATCGAGATCGACCGGCGCATCGCCACACCGCATCGTGTAGTCGGCCCCACCGGGGACGAAGCGCTGATCGACCTGCAGACCGTCACCCGGATCGTCGTCGACATCCTCGTCACCGACGATCGAGATCTGAGTGGCGAGCGTGTCCGCCGTTCCGCGGAACGCGCCGACGAGGTCGATGACCACGTCGGTCGCCGTGCTCGCATACACACAGAACTCGACCTTCGCCGACAGCGAGGTCACCACGAGGTTGGCGGTCTGACCACGGTCGTAGTTGAGCGACGACGTGGTCGGTCGTGGCGACGAGCACGGGTGGATCGTGAGGAACCCTGGTGTGTCGGCGCGAGCTGCGATCACGTTGAGCACCACCGCGGTCGTGGTGTCGGGCCGCTCCAGTTCGGTGGTCAGATCGAAGCGTTGCTGATCGTCACCAGCGAACCGGACGCCCGCCCGAGCACCGTCGCGCGTGTCGACGACGCGAACATCGGCGACCGGGGCGAGGTCGACGGCCGGCCCGAAGCGGGGCGACGTGGGCGCGTAGAAGCCGGTGACGTCGAGGACGAAGTGGGTCTCTGCGTTGCCGGTCACGCAGATCTTGCCCTCCGCCTCACCGAGCGCACCGACCTCGACGATCGCCGAGACCGCCCGCTGCTCACCGGCGGCGAAGTTGACGTTGGACGCGAGCGGCGGAGCGATGCCACAGGGATACACGACCAGGAAGCCCTCCGTTTCGGGGGCGACCGCGGCCAGGTTCACGGCCACGGCCACTGCGTCCGGCGGGACGATCGACTCGATCACGTCGACGGCGGTGATCGCTCCGGCAGGGATCTTGATGGGAACCTCAGACCTGCGGGTGTCGGCGGCGCGCGTGGGTTCGATGGCGGAGAACGGCATCGAGCCAGGCGTCCACCACCCCGACACGTCGACGATCACATGGCCTCCGGCGTTCGAGAAGATGCAGACCTCGTCGGCCGCGTCGGGTGCCACCGCGACGAGGTTGGCGGTGGCCAGCCCGGGTCGTGCGTTCACGCTCGACGTCCCTGGCCGGCCTCGATCACACGGGAACGCCGTGAAGAAACCAGACACCGGCGACACGACCGTGACCGACAGCGCAACCCCCTGGGTGCCCACGGGCACGAATCCGGTCGTGTCGATGCGCAGTGTGCAACCGGCGCCGAGCGCTTCGTCGACACCGCCGATGTCGTTGCGCGTGTCGACCACTCGCTCGGCCAGCTGAGGTGTGTACGCCTCGAAGACCGGATCGGGCTCGACGCCGTCACCCGGTACGGGAGGCCCGACCGGGTCGATCTCGTCGCAGTCGATCGAAGCGACGTCGACGGGCATGGCCTGGCCATCGGTCACGCCGGAGAGCCCCGGCGCGACGAGCACGGAGAACCCCAGGATCATGGCGGCAACGACCCGGCCAGAACGCACGCCGAAAAGATAGCCAGCAGAAACGGATCCGTCTCGGCACGTCGGCGGTGTCGGACACGAATCATGAAGGCGACCAGCGCGCGCCAGACACCCGCTCGCCGCAGAGGGGGTCAGCCGGAGCGCTTCTGGATGTTCGCCCATTCGTCGCGCAGTCCGACGGTCCGGTGGAAGAGCAGCGGCTGATCACGATCGTGGGCGAAGTAGCCGATTCGCTCGAACTGGATGACCTCACCCGGCGCCGTGTCGGTCACCGCCGCTTCGGCCTTACAACCGGTCAGCAGTTCGCGCGAGTCGCGATCGAGGTCGTCGAGCACGTCGCCGGTCGCCTCACCCGGCACCTCGGCGGAGAAGAGCCGCTCGTACAGCCCGACCTCGATGTCGACGGCGTGGTCGGCCGAAACCCAGTGCATCGTCGACTTCACCTTGCGACCGTCGGGTGCGTTGCCGCCCTTCGTTTCGGGGTCGTAGGTGACGTCGACCTGGGTGACCTCGCCGTCGGGGCCGGTCTCGAACCCCGTACACGTGACGAAGTACGCGCCGCGCAACCGGACCTCGCGCCCCGGGGTGAGTCGGTAGTACTTCGGCGGCGGCTCGGCACGGAAGTCGTCCTGCTCGATCCAGAACTCGCCGCCGAACGACGCCATCCGCGTCTCGTCGTCGGGGTTCTCGGGGTTGTTGACGAGTTCCACCTGCTCGACGACCGGTGCTCCCGATTCGTCGGTCGGCCAGTTGGTGATGACGACCTTCAACGGCCGCAGCACCGCCATCCGTCGCAGCGCCAGTTTGTTCAGCCGGGTCCGGACGAACGATTCGAGCAGTTCGATCTCGTTGCGGCTGTTGGTGCGCGACACGCCGATGAAGGTGCAGAACTCCCGGATCGACTCCGGCGGGTATCCACGCCGTCGCAGACCGCTGAGCGTCGGCATGCGGGGGTCATCCCACCCGTCGACGAGGCCATCCTCGACCAGTTGCAACAACTTGCGCTTCGACGTGACCGTGTGGGTGAGCGCCAAGCGGGCGAACTCGGTCTGACGCGGCACGTCGAACGGCAACTCGCCCATCGTGTCGAGCTGCGCCAGGTACCAGTCGTACAGCTCGCGATGGCTGTCGAACTCGAGAGTGCACAGCGAGTGTGTGACCCCTTCGATCGCGTCGCCCTGTCCGTGCGCCCAGTCGTACGTCGGGTAGATCTTCCAGGTCTCGCCGGTGCGGTGATGCGCCGTCGCCCGAATGCGGTACATGACCGGGTCGCGCATCTGCATGTTCTCCGACTGCATGTCGATCTTGGCGCGCAACACCATCGCACCATCGTCGAACTCGCCCGCCCGCATCCGCCGGAACAGGTCGAGGTTCTCTTCCACCGAGCGGTCCCGGTGCGGGCTCTCGACGCCCGGATTGCCGTAGCCGCCGCGCTGTTCGGAGATGTCATCGCTCGACTGCTCGTCGACGTAGGCGAGGCCCGCCTCGATGAGCAGTTCCGCCCAGCGGTACATCTGCTCGAAGTAGTCGCTTGCGTACTTGGGCTCGTCGACCTCGTAGCCCAACCAGGCGAGGTCGGCGACGATCGCGTCGACGTAGATCGCGTCTTCGGTGTCGGGGTTCGTGTCGTCGAAACGCAGGTTGCAGGTCCCGCCGAACTCGGCAGCGCTCTCGAAGTCGACCGTGATCGCCTTGGCGTGACCGATGTGCAGGTGACCGTTCGGTTCGGGCGGGAACCGGGTCTGGACCCGCCCGCCGAAGGTGCCTCGCTCGTTGTCGTGCTCGATCAGTTCGTGCACGAAGTTGGCTGCGGCCGGGCGGTCGTCGGGAGCACTCATCGGCACCAGTATGCAGGGGGCCACACCCGGCGCATGAGACGCGTGTCACATCACGGTCCGCGATCTGGCACAGTGTGTTCATGTCCGTCCCGGCCGAATCGATTTTCTTCGACCTCTGGTCGGCGAGCTACGACCGGTCCGCTCTGCAGGCAACGACCTACCGCCCGGTCCACGACGCCGTTCTCGGTCGCCTCGACGACGTCGACCCGAGCGTCGTGCTCGATCTCGGGTGTGGGACGGGCCACCTCACGACCCGGCTCCACGAACGCTTCCCCACCGCCTCGATCGTCGGGGCCGATCTCTCGAACGGCATGCTCGAACGCGCTGCCGAGCGCCTCGCCGAACACGACGACGAACACGCCGCCGACGGCGATGCAGCCCACCTGGCTCGTCACGACGATGGCGGCGAACACCTGGACGGTGCGACATCGTTCGTGCGCTCCGACGCCCAGCAACTCCCGATCGCGTCGGGGTCGGTCGATGTCGTGGTGTGCACCGAGTCGTTTCACTGGTACCACGACCAAGAAGCCGCAGTGGCCGAAGTCCACCGACTCCTGACCCCGGGTGGGCGCTTCGTGATCGCCTCGATCGCTGCGGTCACGGGGTTCGGCGACGCTGCCATCGAACGGGCGACGGCCGCTGCTGGTCGACCCGTCAAGGCGATCCCGAAGCGCCGTCTACGCGCCCTGCTCGAGTCCGGCGGGTTCGACGTCCGCCATCAGGGCCGGATCCCACGCCTCGGCTTCGTCCCGTGGCCCGTCCTCACCGACGCCACCCGCACGAGGTGACACACGCCGGGCGGTCTTTCGCCTGCGCCGCCGCCGAATCCACGTCGATCCGTGATCGACTGTGCTCATGGCCGACACGGCAGCCGAGCGGCCCACGCTGGAGATCCCCGTGAACCGGCCCTGCACCGACGAACTCCCCACCCTGCAATCCACCGCCCAGCCAACCAACGGGCGGCCACTCGCGCCCCGCGGACCGAGGCCGTACGACCGGCCGAGCATCGTGGTGCGCGTGCTGATCGGGCTCGCCAGCATCGCGTTCAACGTGGCGTTGATGATCTCCGACCGGGCGCCATCGTTCACGCGGCGCATCTTCGGTGACTCCGCGACCGGGCTCTCGAACCGCCTCGACGCCGATCGCCGTGCTCAGGCGATCACCGACGGCGGGCTGCCGGAAAGTGACGCCATCGTCCACATCGGCGTCTGGGCGGTCGCCGCTCTGCTGGTCGCGCTGACGATCTGGTCGTGGCGCGGACTCCTGCTCACCGCCCTCGCCGTGTTCGCCGCCAGCGTCCTGATCGAGGTCGGACAGGGCCGCTACTCGTCGAGTCGCAACGTCGAGATGCGCGACGTCATGTCGAACGCCGCCGGGGTCCTGGCGGGGTGCATCGGCGCGGGGATCTGCTTCGTCGTCTGGAGTTCGCTGGCGATCGTGCGTCGTCGCATGCAGTCTGACCGACGCACCCGCTGAACAGACCGGCCGCTACGGTCGCTACCGTCGTGATCACACCGCCGACCGCACGGCTCGAACACTGCAAGGACACACGATGGCCAAGAACTCCTACCACGACTTCCTCAGCAAGGTGCCGCTCTTCGCCGGTCTCGACCGTCAAGAACTCGACGTCGTCGCCAGCGCAGTCACCGAACTCGATTTCGGACCCGGCGAGACGCTGATGCGCTCCGGATCCGCAGCACGAGAGATGCTGATCGTCATCGAAGGCACCCTGTCGGTCACCGACGCCGACGAGCACGTGGCCGACATCGGACCAGGCGGATTCGCCGGCGAGATGGGTCTGCTCAGCGACGAGCCCCGCAGCGCCACCGTCTCGACGAAGACCGAGGTCCGACTCCTCCACATCGACGCTCGGTCGTTCGACCACGTCCTCCACGAGGCACCCGAGATCGCCGTGAAAATGCTCCCGATCGTCGCATCGCGCGTCGTGCACAACAACGTACGCCACACCGACTGACCCGACCTGACCTGACCCGACCTGACCCGACCTGACCCGACACAGAAGTGCCGACCAACGGGTGGAGCGGGCCGGGCCTGGGCATGATGGGGACATGACCGACGACTCGACAGCACCTCGCTCCGATGCCCTGATCATGTTCGGGCTGACCGGCGACCTCGGCGAGAAGAAGCTCTTCCCGGCACTGTACGAATTGGCCGCCGCCGGTCGCCTCGGAGTCCCGGTGGTGGCGGTGGGGCGCACCGAGCACTCGGACGACGAACTCTTCGCGATGCGCGACGCGTCGCTCGACGGTTACCGCACCGCCGACGGCTCTCCGGTCGACCCTGAGATCGTCGACTCGATCGACCTGTCGTACCTGTCGGGCGACTCGACCGAAGCCGCCACCTACGACGAACTCGTCACGATGATCGGCGACGCCCAGAACCCGACCGTGTACGCCGCGCTCCCTCCGTCGCTGTTCGGGGACGTCGCCCAGCAGATGTCAGAGAGTTCGCTGTCCGACTCGACCCGACTCGTGGTCGAGAAGCCGTTCGGCGACAGCGAAGACTCCGCTCGCCAACTCTTCGATGCGATCACCGTCGGGATCGGCGCCGACGACCTGTTCATCGTCGACCACTTCCTCGCCAAGTCGTCGATCGAGAACATGCTCGCTGTGCGCAGCGCCAACGCACTGATCGCGAACAGCGTGGACGCCGGCAAGGTCGCCCGGATCGACATCGTGATGGACGAAGCGGGCGGTGTCGACGGGCGAGGATCGTTCTACGAGTCGGTCGGAGCGATCAAGGACGTCGTCCAGAATCACCTCCTCCAGACACTGGCGATGTTGACGATGGAACCACCGACGAACGACAGCGACGCGGCATTCGATGCTGCACGCGTCGCGCTGCTCACGTCGGTGCGCGCAATCGATCCGAACGACGCAGTCCTCGGTCAGTACGACGGGTACCGCGACCTCGACGACGTCGACGACGACTCGGAGGTCGAGACATTCGTCGCATGTCGGCTGTTCATCGACGACGAACGTTGGCGCGGCGTCCCGATCACGATCCGCACCGGGAAGCGCCTCGCAGCCGATTGCACGACGGCCACGATCGAACTCGTCGACCCTGTCGACGCAGACGGCAAGCCTCGCAGCGGCGCCATCCGGAATCGGATCCGGTTCGAGGTGAAGCCGACGGCATCTGTCACCCTCGAACTGGGCGTTCTCGACCCCGACACCCACGACGCCCGAACGGCGGAGATGGTCGTGTGCGGCCCCGACGATCACGGTGGCTTGGGTGACTACGCGACGATGCTCGACAACGCCATGTCGGGGGTGAGTCGCCACTTCGCCCACATCGACGGGGTCGTCGAGGCGTGGCGAATCGTTGCGCCGATCATCGACTCCGAACTGTCGCTCGTCTCGTACGAGCCCGGCGGAGACGGTCCGCCGACCGATCTCTGACCAACTTCTCGCCGGGTCCGGAGCGTCTCTACAGCGACGACCTCCCGGCGCAGTTGACGGCCCGACTTGACCGCCGAAAGGTCACGGAGCGATCCGGTACTGCGCCGCCGGCGCGTCCGACGTCGGGTCGGGTCGCCGCCACTCGGCTCCTTCGACCAGTAATCTGGAGTGGTGGACGCGGGCGGCGACACCCTGGTGCGCCGATCGGCGGTGCATGGCGGGCGCGAACGTTTCGCGTACCAGCCGGCCCTCGACGGTGTCCGAGCGATCTCCGTCGTCCTCGTACTCGTCTTCCACGCCGGATTCGACTGGCTCGGCGCCGGCTACCTCGGCGTCTCGGTCTTCTTCACCCTCTCGGGGTTCCTGATCACGTCGATGCTGCTCGACGAGTTCCGCAGGACCGGCTCGATCGACATCGGAGGCTTCTTCTCGCGACGGGTCAAACGACTGCTTCCCGCCAGCATGCTGGTGTTGGTCGTCGTGGCCTATGCCCGATCGGCGGGTCGATTCGACGGAGCGAACGGTTTGCGCAACGAACTGGTCGGAGCCGCACTCCACGTCTACAACTGGGTTCGGATCGCCGGCGACGACAGCTACATCGCCACGTTCGAGGGTGCCCCGTCGCTCGCCTCACCCCTCGAGCACTACTGGTCGCTGGCCATCGAGGAACAGTTTTACCTCGTCTTCCCGTTCCTGATGGTCGCGCTGCTGCGCGTCGCCACGAAGCGCCATGGCGGGGCCGAATCCCCCGCGCTCCTGTCGACAGTGCGGCGCGGCCTGATCGCAGCGACAGTCGCCAGCGCCGTCGCCGCACCGGTGATCGCTGCGTCGTTCGGATCCGACGTCGCGTACTGGTCGACGCCGACTCGGCTCCCCGAACTGCTGGTCGGCGCCGCACTCGCAGCGGTATTGCTCGGGCGATCGACCCCGTCCTGGGTGGGTCACCTCGCGCTCCCCGCGCTCGCGGCCATCGTGGCGTGCGCGGCACTCGTGCCGACCTCGACCGGGCCCGCCTACTCGGGGTGGCTCGCCCCGTTCGCCCTCGTGTCGGCGGCGCTGATCCTCGGACTCCAGGCCGACTCCCGACTCCGTCGCCTCGTCTCGATGGCACCGGTCGTCGGGCTCGGCCGGATCAGCTACGGCGTCTACCTCATCCACTGGCCGGTCTTCGTCTTCCTGCGCCAGGAAGGGATCGACCTCACGTCGGTGGGTGGGTTCACGTTGGCGACGATGATCACGATCATCCTGGCGTCCGCGTCCGCGACCTTCATCGAACAACCGATCCGGTCGATGCGCACGTTGCCGGTGCGCGCCATCCCCGCGGCGGTCTCTTCGATGCTCGTCGTCGCCGTGATCGTCGCTGTACTCCCCTTCTCGCGCGGCTTCCTCGAGGCCGATCGCGAAGCGCTCGCCGCAGCCTCGGGCACCGATGTCGCCGATGTCGAACTCGTCGCCGGCTCCCGGGACGGCGATGCCGGATCCGGATCGACGCCAGCCGATCTCGGACGAGTCGACAGCGAGAACGGTCGGACCGACGCCGCAGAAGCCGATGACAGCGAGGGCCCGCAGATCGACGGTGTCGACGATTCCGGAAGCTCCAGCGACGGCATCACCGACACCGCAGCACCGCCGGCACCCGGGCGCGACGGCGCCGCAGCAGCCGACGCGCCACCAGCGGCCGTGCCTGACCCGGTCGTGCTCGACGTCGAACTCCCCGCTCCGGCCAATCGTCCGGTCAAGATCATGACCGTCGGCGATTCGACCGCGTTCTACATCGGGCAGGCCATCGCCCAATGGTCGTTGGAGCACTCCGCCCACGCCCGCTCCGATCTGCTGTGGTGTCAGGGGTGCGGGTTCATCCTGGACGGAACGATCACGAGTTGGGACGCTCAGGTGTACGTCGAGGAGAGCGCACGCGTGGTCCGCGACCGGCTGCCGGCAAAGATCGCCGAGGTCGAGCCCGACGTGGTGGTCCTCATGGTCACGATCAACGACCTCACGAATCGCAGATGGAACGAAATCGAAGGTGTCCTCACACCGGCCGACCCGCTGTACACCGAACGCATGACCGAGGCGTACCGGGCCGTCACGCAACAACTCATCGATGCCGCCGTTCCGTCGGTGGTGTGGGTGCGTCCGCCCGTGCCGATCTGGGCGGGAGAGGCGGACGAGATGCGCGAGATCGAGCGCTGGGACGTGATGAACGAGGTGATCGAACAGGTCGCCTCCGACGCCGGACCGAGCGTCGAAGTGGTCGACCTCGACGCCTGGATGAACGCCGCCGGCCACGCAGACGAAGTGGGCTGGCGACCCGACGGGACGCACCTCACCGAAATGTCTGCATTCGAAGTCGTCGAGCGATGGCTCGGCCCCACGCTCGTCTCCCGCGCACTCGATGTGCCCGCCGTCGCCGTCGCGACGTCGGTCGTTCCGACCTGAGCCCGGCCGGACGGCCCGTCGGCGCGCTGGCGACTCAGCCGCGCGGCACCCAGGCGTCGCCGACGTAGAACGACTCGATCCGCTCCGAGCGGTACGCAGTGTGCGGCCGAACCTCCGACGATCGGAACTCCCAGACGATGTCGCCACCCGTACCCGAGTCGTCGGGGACGACTTCTCGGATGAGCACGTGGAGCGGATCGGCCGGGTCGGGCGGGAACGCGCCGACCCCGCCGTGCGTGATGAGCACGTTGCCGTTGGCCAGCACGTCGGCATCACCGATGAATGCGGTGAAGACGGGCGCTCCGTCGTCGTCGAGGTCGATGTGTTCCCAGCGCTGAGCTGCGCTCCAGTCGGCGGGGTCGTCCGACGAGTCGTCGACGTCGATGATCACGGCTCGGCTGTACGGCGGATCGACCGACGCACCCTCGGCATCGACACGCCGGTTGCCGTTGTCGTACGACACGAGCGAACCGTCTGCGTTCACCTCGACGGCGTGCTGGTACGAGGTGACGTCGCCTTCGTAGGGCATCGTCGCGCCCTCACCCAGGATCCACCGCAGCTGCGACTGCGGCCCGCCCGTTTCATCGAGATGGTCGAAGGCGACGATCTGGTTCGTGTGGCGAGACGACACGATCACCGCGTCGCGCACCGGGTCGTAGGTGACGCTGTTCGCATGCGTCCAGTCGCGAGTGCTCGTCCCGGCGAAGATGCCGACGTCGACGCACATCTCGCCGCCGGGATGTTCGTCGACGTCGATCACGTCCCAGAGATCCCAGGTTCGCAGCACCTCGCCGTCGGGGGTGAACTCGACCGCCACGTCGCTGATCACGTCGAACGCCTCGGTGTCGTCGGGGCAGAACGTCGCCTGCTGCTCGGGAGACAACTCGTGCAGCGTCGTGCTGAGCGCCAAGATGTTGCCGTTCGGCATCGGCCAGTTCTCGTGGTGGATGCCGTTCAGATCGACCCATGCCGCGCGGACCGGGACGGGCGCCGTGTCTCCGTCGGCACCGACGAGCGCACCGGCACCGCCCTGGAAGTCGACCTGGTCGGGGTCGAGCGACTCGAGCAGGGCCTCGTCGTCGACCTCGTCGCCGGTGGTGTCGGCCGGCTGTGGTCGCCAGTTCCCGACGACTCGGCCGATCGTGTCGATCTCGCGCACACCGAACGGCCAGTAGTGGTTGAGCAGAGTTCCGGTCGCTGTCTGTTCGACTCCGCCGACCGCTCCGGTGTTCGCGTAGTACCAGACGATCTCCCCGGCCTCGTCGTACCCGACCAGGTATTGATTCGACGGTGCGCCCTCCGGCGGCATCTGGAGATCGATCTCGATGATCGTGATGCCGGGCGACGACCGCTCGGCATCGATGGTCAACTCGTGATCTTCGAACCAGACGGGGACCTCGGCCGTCGAGAAGCTGCCGCCATCGACGACTTCGACCGAGGCGCCATCAGCGGCGAAAACTTCGACGCTCAGGTCGTAGGTGCTCGCCGCCCGCATGCCGACGATCGGCACCGTGTGGTCGGTCGCCGAGGCAGCCGTGCGGGGGACCTCGACCACGTGGTCGCCTGCACGGGCGGTGACTTCGATCTGGTGGTCGGCGTCGAGGGTCAGACTCAGTTCGGCCGCCAGCCCAATGTACGGGCTCGGCACGATCGACGTCCGCGCATCGCCCGCCTCGGCCACCGAACCGAGCGGCACCTCGACGGCGATGGCATCCGACTGAGCGACGTCGGCATCCTCGTCACCGGTGCCGGCGGAGTCGCCGGCGTTCGCAGCGTCATCGTCGATCTGGACATCGTCGTCACCGGTGTCGGCGTCGTTCTCGGCATCGACGGTCGTGGCGTCGTCGTTCTCGGCATCGGAGGTCGTGGCGTCGTCAGCAGCATCGACCGTGTCCGACTCGGACCCGCCACTGTCGTCGGCGCTCCCGCTGCATGCCCCGAGCAGCGCGACGAGAGCGAGCGCTCCGACGCGGTGGACCGGCTGGAGCTGTGATCGATTCACCATCAGGCCGTGACTCTAGTGACGCCACAACGTCCCACCCCAGCGACGCGGAGCGCTGGGCGGCCGATTCGTGATCGCGTGCGATCAACCCGAGAACGGCGAAACCCCCGGCCAGGCTCTGACCAGGGGTTTCGAGTGGCAGCCCGTACGGGATTCGAACCCGTGTACCCACCTTGAGAGGGTGGTGTCCTAGGCCTCTAGACGAACGGGCCATGCTGCCGAGCCGCCGGGGCGACTGCGATGGACGAGGATATCGCCCGCCCCATCGCTTACCACGCTGCACGTGACCAGACGATCAAGTCGCTGCTGGCTCGATGCCGGCTTGGTCGAGTCGATGCGAGAACCGGCCGAGTCGATACGACATCGGGGCGATATCCTCGTCCCCGCACCGGTCCGCTCTGGCGGATCGCCGCACTCTGGGGTGTGGTGTAATTGGCAACACGACAGTTTCTGGTTCTGTTATTAGGGGTTCGATTCCCTTCACCCCAACTCGATGACGGCCGGCCTCCGGGTCGGCCGTCGGTCGTTTCGGAGGTCGCACTCCGGTGCGTTCCGGCAGTGCGTCACGAAGACATCTGTACGAGTCGCGTCGCCCCGAGTCCGTCAGCCGGTGACGGCGGTCAGTCGCTCGAAACCGATCAGCCGCCCGATGGCCACTCCTCCGGCTTCCTTCACGTGTTGAAACCCCGAATCGAGACCGGTGACGACCGAGGTGTCGGTCGACGACACCGACGCATCGAGCCCGAGTTCCTCGGCGATCAGCTTGCTGCGCAGCGAGTGGAACGGATCGGTCACGATCACCACGTCGGTGGCGCCGCGCTCGCCGAGCACGGCGGCCACCGATTCGAGTGACTCATACGAGTTCGAGCCCTCGTCTTCCATCAGCACCGCTGCCTCGGGGACGCCGCGCTCGATCAGATACTCCGCCGACGCCTGGGCTTCGGTGAACCGGTCTCCGGGGATGTTCCCGCCCGTCACGACCACGAGCGGCGCAATGTCGTCGGGCCACAGTTCGATGACGTGGTCGAGACGCGCCGCCAACTGCGGCGACGGCCTCCCGTCGTACTGGGCAGCGCCCATCACCACGATCGCGTCGACGGCGTCTCGGTCATCAGATCGGCCGGTCATCCAGACCTGCGCAAGGCTCACCAGTCCGTAGATCGACAGTCCGAGCGCCACGAGAGCGGCGCCGCGCAGGACTTTGCGGGTCATCCGGTGACGCTGCACTGCGCTCGGAGTCCGACGACGCTTGGTCTCGCTCGCTGTTGACGCGACGCCATCGGCATCTCCCGGACGAGCGAGCGTGCGGTCGACGACGGGAACGGCCTCACGGCCGAGGTCGGCAGCCGTCGGCCCGGTATGGGCCGGGAGGCTCGGGGAGTCCGCAGCATGGCGGTCACGCAGACGCGGTGCGCCCCCGTCGGAGCGCGCCGTGTCATGATCGGGCGCCCGCTGGTCGTCGGAATCACCGTGCATTGCCACCACCCATCACCCCATCATGACGCGGCGTGCATGCGTCGTCGCGGCAGACCGACGATGCGACGATCGAGATGCGCGGTCATGAGCAGCGATTGACGCACGAGCGCATCCTGCGCAGGGTCTCGTCGTGCCCGAGAACTTCGAGCGACTCGAACAGAGGCGGTCCGACCGATCGGCCGGTGGTCGCCACCCGGACCGGTGCCTGAGCCTTGCCAAGCTTGACCTCGTAGCGCGCCATCACCGTCTCGAGCGTCTCCTTCAACGAGTCGGCCTTCCACGATGCGACATCGAGTTCGTCGTAGGCATCGGTCGCCTCGGCGAGCAGCGCAGCGGCCCACTCGGGCTTCATCGCCTTGTCCCACGATGCCTCGTCGATCGGCGGATCCTGGCCGTCGTCGAGGAACAGGAAGTCGACGGTGGCCGCCGCATCGTTCAGCGTCTCCAACCGTTCCTGGATGTACGGCGCGATCTCGGCGAAGCGGGCTCGGTCCCACTCGGCGGGCAGACCAGCGCCGGCAGCAGACACGAACTCCTCGATCGGCATCGCCCGGATGTAGCTCTTGTTGAACGAGATCAGCTTCTTCACGTCGAAGAAGGCCGGCGACAGGTTCACGTCGTCGAGTCGGAATGCCGACTCCATGTCCTCGAACGAGAAGATCTCCGAGCCCGCCTCCTCGCCGCCCGGCATGGTCCAGCCGAGGGTCATCAGATAGTTCACCATCGCGTCGGCAAGGATCCCATCGTCTCGGTACTGCTCGAGCGCGACCTTGTCGCGGCGTTTCGACAGCTTCTTGCGCTGCTCGTTGACGAGCACCGGGATGTGCCCCCACGCAGGCGACTCGTGGCCGAGCGCCGCCCACAACATCTGCTGCTTCGGGGTGTTCGGCAGATGCTCCTCACCGCGCACCACGTCGGTGATCCCCATCTCGATGTCGTCGACGACGTTTGCGAGAACGAACACGGGCGACCCGTTGCCACGCAACAAGACGAAGTCTTCGATGGTCGAATTGTCGAACGTGACCTCGCCGCGCACCGAGTCCTGCACCACCGTCGCGCCGGCGGGCACCCGGAACCTCAGCACCCGGCCGGGCGCCGCGTCCAGCCCGCGGTCACGCGAGTAGCCGTCGTACCCGGTGACCCCGAGCTCGGCTGCCCGGTCCTGCACCTGCTGGCCGGTCAAGTCGCAGTAGTACGCCAGGCCCTCGTCGAACAGTCGCTGAGCTGCTGCGACATGGCTCTCGGCGTTGGCGCTCTGGAAGTGTGGCCCTTCGAAGTGATCGTCGGCGTCGGAGATCCCGATCCACGCCAGCGCATCGATGATCCCCTGGGTCCACTCCGGATTGTTGCGCGCCTCGTCGGTGTCTTCGATCCGCAACACGAACGTGCCACCGAGGCGGCGGGCGAGCGCCCAGTTGTGGAGCGCCGACCGAGCACCACCGACGTGGAACATGCCGGTCGGGGACGGGGCGAAACGAAAGCGGGGACCTGAGCTCATGGCGCTGTGCACGCTACCGAACGGTTCGAGACAGCTTGTCGGGAACTTCTCTTGACGGGAAATTGAATCAACGCGCCATCAGATCTTGCCGAAGCCCACCTGCAGGTTCTCATGACGACTCCCCCTTCCGATTCTCACACGACGACTTCGTCCGCAGCGTCGAGTTCAGGACGCGTCCAGCGATGGGCCAGGCGCCCTCGGCGGACGTCGCTCTCGGTCGTCCTCGCCGCAGGTATCGGTGTGATCACGATCGCCTCGCTGACCGTCGGCCCCGACTCGGGCGACACCGAACTGACGGGTGCCGTGGCCGGAAAGGCCCTCGATCAGGCCGCCAACCCTTCGCCCGAGGAGATCGCCGACTTCCTCCAGCACGACGAGTACGACCTCGACGGACCTCTCCTGCGCGTCAGCGACCCCCCGCTGTACGGCCCGACCCCGTCCGAGCTGCACGCCGAGCAGAGCAAGCAGACCGACGACTCGTCGCCGCAGAACGCCATCTCCGAATCGGCCGCCCTCTCGTTGCACACGCGCCCCTCCTCGACGCGCAAGATCTTCCTCGACTTCGACGGACACGTCACGCAGGACACGCCGTGGAACTCGACCAGCGACACGATCGTGTCGACGCCGTACTCCCGCGGCGACGGCGTGGCCAACTCGACCTTCTCGCAGTACGAGCTGGACAGCGTCGTCGAGATCTGGACCCAGGTCGCCGAAGACTTCTCGATGTGGGACGTCGACGTCACCACCGAAGATCCCGGAGTCGCCGGTCTCTCGAAGTCGAACTCGCTCGACGAAACCTATGGCGTGCGCGTCGTGATCACCGACGACTCGTCCTGGTACGGCCCCTACGGCGGAGCCGCATATCTCTTCTCCTACGATCGCAGCTACGACCTGCCCGCCTTCGTGTTCTCCGGCAACCTCGCCGACGGGCGTGCGAAGTCGGTCGGCGAAGCCGCGGCGCACGAGGCCGGCCACACCTTCGGCCTGCACCACGATGCGATCCGCAAACCGGACGGCACCGACACGGGCTACTACGCCGGCCACGGTGACTGGGCTCCGATCATGGGCGTCGGCTACTACCGCAGCGTCACCCAGTGGTCGAAGGGCGAGTACGACAATGCGAGCAACGACGAAGACGACGTCGCCGAGATCGACCGCTACCTGGTCCGGCTGGCCGACACCTCGTCGTCGAGCACGCTCGGCGGAGACTCCACGACGCGCCACACGCTCGTCGACGGCGGCGGGACCTCGGCCATCCCACTCTTCGTCGACGCAGGGCCCGTTCAGATCGACATCGTCCCGGCCAACGCCGACGGCAACCTCCTCGCCGACCTGACCGTGCGCGACCCATCGGGCGCTCCGATCGCGACCGACACGCCGACCACCCCCAGCGACTGGTCGCTCAGCGCCACGCTCCCTGCCGGCGCCGTGGCCGGCACGTACACCATCGAGGTCCGCAGCATCGGGTTCGGCACGGCATCGAACGGCTTCTCCGACTACGCCTCGGCCGGCGACTTCATCGTCTCCATCGACGCGCCCGACGGCTCCGACACCACCACCTCGACCACCGAACCCGGCACCGAGACCACCGAACCACCGACCACCGAACCCGGCACCGAGACCACCGAACCACCGACGACCGAACCCGGCACCGAGACCACCGAACCGCCGACGACCGGTTCGAGCCTGCCCCCGACCGGGCCGACGACCGAACCACCGACGACGGCCGTGCCTCGCCCACCCGCACTCGACGGCGACGACCTGGGCGACCGGCTGACAGCGATCTCGCCGCAACGACTGCTCGACACGCGCCGGTCCGATGCCCTCTTCGACCGTCTCGACGGCGGTGAACAGATCCGCCTCGACCCGCTGGCGATCGACGGCGTCGACCCCACCGCATCGGCCGTGGTCGTCAACCTCGTGGCCGTCAACCCGTCCGCTACCGGCTTCTTGAGCGTCACGCCCTGTACCGGGTCGTCGCCCGACACGTCATCGCTCAACTACGTCTCCGGGCGCAACGTCAGCAACTCGGTCATCGCCCCACTCTCCGACGACGGCTTCATCTGCGTCGACGCCTCGACGTCGACCGACGTGATCGTCGATGTGACCGGCTGGCTCGGCAGCACCGGCGACTCCGCACTCGGCAGCATCGAGGCCATGCGCGTCGTCGACACCCGTGCGGGCACCGAGAGCCAGCGACTCGCTGCCGACCTTCGCTACGTCATCTCCCTGGTCGACCTGCTCGGCCCGTCGACCGATGCGGTCTCGATCAACGTGACCGCCGTCAATCCGCTCGACGCCGGTTTCCTGACGATCGACGACTGTCGACGCAACGGCTCCGACACGACGACCTCGTCGCTGAACTTCGCCCGCCGCGAGACACGCGGCAACAACGGCACCTTCGCACTCGGCACCGACCAGACGCTGTGTCTCACCACCAGCGCCGACACGCACCTCACGATCGACGTGACCGGCCAGTTCGCCGCCGGTGACGGACTCACGTTCATCCCTGCTCAGCCGACTCGACTCCTCGACACCCGTGAGACCGAGCGCCTCGGAGCGGGCGGCACGACGAGATTCGACGTGCCCGCCCCGACATCGTCCGACGGTTCGTCCGCCACGCCATCGGCGGCCAGCATCAACCTCGCCGGAGCCCGTCACGTCGATGGCGGCCACGTGACTGCCTGGGACTGTGGAGCGCGTCCCGAGACCTCGGCGCTCAACACGGTCACCCGGACCCCGACGGCGAACAGCGCCCTCGTTCCGGTCGCCACCGGGCACACCTGTCTGTACCACGCGGCCGGAGGCGACCTCATCGTCGACCTCACCGGCTGGTGGGTCTGAGCCGAACGCCGCCGGACTACTTCGCCGTCGAACTGCATCGCCGTCGGAGTGCATCGCCGTCGAAACGTGTGGGCGAACCCGGTCGTCGGGGTCCACACTGGGTCCATGACTCAGTTGAACGTCCTCGGAACCGACCTGATGCCGTGCTCGTACGACCCGATGACCGGCTACTACCGGACCGGCTGCTGCGAGAACCGCGGCGACGACCCGGGGATGCACACCGTGTGTTGCCGGGTCACCGACGACTTCCTCGAGTTCTCGAAGTCACGCGGCAACGACCTGTCGACCCCGATGCCGCAGTACGGGTTCGCCGGTCTGTCGGCGGGCGACCAGTGGTGCGTGTGCGCCGAGCGGTGGAAGGAGGCGTTCGACTCGGGCAGCGCATGCGACGTCGTCCTCGAATCGACCCACGTGTCCACGCTCGAATACATCGACCTCGCCGACCTCCAGCAGCACGCCGTCCCGTCCCCCTGAAACCGTCTCACGACGCGTCTGACCGGTACCGAGACGTCGGTCAGCGGGCGTAGTCGTAGAAGCCGCGACCGCTCTTGCGGCCCATCAGGCCGGCCTCGACCATGCGCGAGAGCATCGCGGGCGACGCGTAGAGCGGCTCCTTGAACTCCGAGTACATCGACTCGGCAACGGCCTGCACCGTGTCGAGCCCGATGAGGTCGGCCAGAGCGAGCGGACCCATTGGATGGTTGCATCCTTCGACCATGCCGTTGTCGATGTCGATCGCCGTGGCGAAACCCGACTCCATCATCCGGATCGCCGAGAGGATGTAGGGGATCAGAAGAGCGTTCACGACGAAGCCGGCGCGGTCCTGGCTGCGGATCACGATCTTCATCAGGGCCTGACCGGCGAACGACTCGGCGCGTGCGACCGTCTCGTCCGAGGTCATCAGGCTCGTGACGAGCTCCACGAGCTTCAGGACAGGCACCGGATTGAAGAAGTGGATGCCCACGACGTTCTCGGGGCGCTGCGTCGCGATGCCGAGCTTCATGATCGGGATCGAACTCGTGTTGCTCGCGAGGATCGCATCGTCGGCGGTCACGACCTTGTCGAGCGTCGTGAAGACGTCGGTCTTGAGCTTCTCGTCTTCGATCACCGCCTCGATCACCATGCGTCGGTCGGCCATGTCAGCGAGATCGGTGGTGAAGGTGAGTCGGGAGATGGTCTCGTCACGCTCCTCTTCAGTCATCTTGCTGCGCGCGACGGCCTTGTCGAACGAGCCCAGCAGTCGGGTCCGACCACGCTCGGCGGAGTCGGCGTCGATCTCGTGGACCATGACGTCCATGCCGGCGCGGGCACACACCTCGGCGATGCCGGCGCCCATCTGGCCACAGCCGACGACGCCGACTCGTTCGATGTTGGGGGATTGTGTCTCGGTACTCATTGTCGCAAGTCTCGCATCGTCGTCGCTGGTGAACCACGATCGTGACGAGCGCGCGACACTGAGGCGATGGGAATTTCCCGGCGCCGGTTCCTCGCACTGTCCTCGACGTTCGCCTTTGCGGCATGCGCGCCCGACGGCGACGCGTCCGACACCTCAGGTGGCGCCACCTCCGACACGACAGGCGCCGCGACGCCGACCACCGATTCGCCGACGGCCGACGCGCCCGACTCCACCATCGCCGACACGACGACGACCACGACCACCAGCACGACGGTCGACACCGTCCCAGCGGTTCAACTCGATGACGACCCGTTCGTGTTCGGCGTGGCCTCGGGTGATCCCGAGCCGGGGTCGGTGGTCATCTGGACCCGCCTCGCCGGCGATCTTCCGGCGGAAGGCATCGAGGTGGCATGGGAGTTCGCCGGCGACGACGACAGCACGATCCGGTCCGGAGTCGCCACGACGGCGCCCGAGCTCGGCGGTTCGGTGCACGTGATCGTCGACACCGACACGCCGGGCGTGTTCATCTTCTCGGCAGGCGGGTGGACATCGCAGCGAGGCCGCACCGCACCCGTCGACCCCACCGTCACGTCGCTTCGGCTCGCAGTTGCGAGCTGCCAACACTTCGAGACCGGCCACTACGCGGCGCACCGAGACATCGCCGAGTGGCAACCGGACCTCGTCCTGTTCCTCGGCGACTTCATCTACGAGGGCGCACCGCTCGACCCCACGGCCGACGGTGTGGTGCGCAGCCACGAGGGTCCCGAACCCGAGACGCTCGACGGGTACCGGGCGCGCTACGCCACGTACCTCGGCGATCCCCATCTGCAGTCGAGTCGCGGGATCGCTCCGTGGATCGTCGTCTGGGACGACCACGAGGTCGAGAACAACTACGCGGCGCTCGTGTCGGAGAACGACGACGACCCCGCCGCATTCGGCGCCCGTCGTACTGCGGCGTATCGCGCGTGGTGGGAGAACATGCCGACGCGACTCCCCGCGCCCGACCTCGACCGCGACCCGACCCAGCCGTACCCGATCCATCGCGGTGTCGACATCGGCTCGCTGGTACGCATCTCGATGCTCGACGGTCGCCAGTTCCGCGACGACCAACTCAGCAACGAGATCCTCGACACCGGTCCACCGGTGCCGGGGTGGGACGATCCGGCGCGCACGATGCTCGGCCCCGAGCAGGAGGCGTGGATCGCCGAGCGGTTCACCACTTCGCCCACGACCTGGAACTGCCTCGCTCAGCAGACGATCCTCTCCGACACCCGGCTCTCCCAGAACGGCGCGATCCTGAACTACGACCAGTGGGACGGGTATCACCCCGCTCGCCAGCGTCTCCTCGCCGACGCCCCCGAGAACCTGGTCACGCTGACCGGCGACATCCACCTCGCCGGCATCGGGGTGCTCGGCTCGCCCGATGCGCCGGTCGGCGTCGAGTTCGTCACCACGGCGATCTCGTCGGTGGCAAACGTCGCGCCGACGCTGCGTGACGTCGTGCTGTCGATCCCGGCGATCGTCGATGCCGAACTCGTCTTGCGTGGCTACACCCGCCACACCGTGACACCCGAGGCGTGGACCGCCGAGTACCGCCAGGTCGTCGACATCTTCGACGCCGACTCCCCGGCCCAGACGTGGAAACGTTTCCAGGTCGCGTCCGGCTCACCGGCTGTCACCGAACTCTGACGGTGACGGCCGGGGATGTGACCGCCAGAGACGTGACGGCGAGCAGCGCGCAGGCTCAGCGCTGCATCGACTTGGTCTGCAAGAACTCTTCGATGCCGTACGGGCCGTTCTCGCGTCCGTAGCCCGACTGCTTGTAGCCGCCGAACGGTGCTGCGATGTTGAAGCTGCCGCCGTTCACGTCGACCGCACCGGTGCGCATCCGGCGAGCGACGGCCATGGCACGCTCCTGGTCGCCCGACCACACGCCGCCCGACAGGCCGTACAGGCTGTCGTTCGCGATCCGCACGGCGTCGTCGTCATCGTCGTATCCGATGATCGACAGAACCGGCCCGAAGATCTCCTCCTGGGCGATGGTCATGTCGTTGGTGACGCCGGCGAACACGGTCGGCTTGACGAAGTAACCGGTCTCTCGGCCCTCGGGCTTGCCGAGCCCGCCGGCAGCGACGGTGGCGCCTTCGTCGATGCCCTTCTGGATGTAGTCCTGCACGCGATCCCACTGGGCCTGGCTGATCAGCGGGCCGAGGTGCATTCCCTCTTCGGTCGGGTCGCCGACCTGGGTGGCCTCGACGGCGGCGACGGCGATGGCCACCGCTTCGTCGTAGCGGCTGTTCGGCACGAGCATCCGGGTGTGGGCGGTGCAGGTCTGGCCCGAGTTGAGGAAGCAGGCGAAGACGCCCTTGGGAATGACGGCGTCGAAATCGGCGTCGTCGAGGACGATGTTGGCCGACTTGCCGCCGAGTTCGAGAGCGACACGCTTGATCGTGTCGGCGGCAGTCGCAGCGATCTGCTTGCCGGCTCGTGACGAACCGGTGAAGCTCACCATGTCGATGCCGGGGTGTGCCGAGATGGCGGCGCCCACGGTCGGGCCATCGCCGCTGACCAGGTTGAACACGCCGTCGGGCAGGCCGACCTCGTGGATGATCTCAGCGAGGATGAACGCATTCAGCGGAGCGATCTCGGACGGCTTGAGAACGATCGTGCAACCAGCAGCGAGCGCTCCGCCGACCTTGCAGATGATCTGGTGGAGCGGGTAGTTCCACGGCGTGATCGCGCCGACGACACCGACGGGCTCCTTCACCACGAGGCTGTTGCCGATCTCCTCTTCGAACTCGAACGTGTCGAGCAGTGTGGCGAAGGTCTGCATGTTGCCGGCGGGCAGCCCGGCCTGGATCATGGTCGACCACGTGATCGGCATGCCGACTTCGCCGGCGATCGTCTCGGCGATCTCGGCCGAGCGAGACTGCAGCGCTTCGTTCAGACGGACCAGGAACTTCTGGCGCTCCTCGACCGGCGTCTGTGACCAACCGTCGAACGCGTTGCGAGCGGCCTCGACCGCCTTGTCGACGTCGCTCGCGACACCGTCGGGAATGGACCCCATCACCTCTTCGGTTCCGGCGTTGATGACTTCGATCGAGCCCTCACCGTCGGAGCGGATCCAGGAGCCGTCGATGTAGATGTTGCTGTATTCGCGCATGTCCGAAGTCTCGCAGACCCCTCCGACGAGATCAGAGTCGGCCCGAACGATTGGTATCAGACACCGATCGTTCAGGAGACGAGGTGTTGTTCGGCGAGTTCGATGCTGCGCACGATGCGATCGAAGAGGCCGTCCATGTCGACGCCGTCGGTCGACTTCATCCCGAGTCGGTAGCGGGCGTACACGCCGTGGAGGATGCACGCCGTCTTGAACGAGTTGAACCCTCGGTAGTAACCGAGGTCCGACAGGTCGGCGCCGGTCTGCGCGGCGTAGGCCTCGACGAGGTCGTCGCGCGACGAAAAACCCGGCAGCGCCGTCGGTGACACCTCGGCCGCATCGGGCGCGTCGCTGGGTTCGATCCACGCGTTGAGCGCGTAGGCGAAGTCGGCGAGCGGATCGCCGAGCGTGCCGATCTCCCAGTCGAGCACCGCCTCCACCTCGCCCGCCGAGTTCACCATCACGTTATGGACGCCGTAGTCGCCGTGCACGACACGCGCCGGGCCCTGCTCGGGCATGTCGGCGACGAGGCGTTCGTGCAGTGCATGCAGCCGAGGGTCGTCGTAGTCGGCGGCCTCGGCCGACATCGTCCACGACCCGTACCACGTCTTCAACTGGCGGGCCACGTACCCGTCGTGGCGGCCGAGGTCGCCGAGGCCGATCTCGCCGGGGTCGAGCGAATGGAGGTGGGCGAGCACCGACACGAACGAGCCTCCGACCGCAGCTCGCGCCTGCTCGTCGAGACGTGGTGCGGTGTCGGCAGCGGTGTACAGGGCGTCGCCACCGACCTTTCCCATCACGTAGAAGTGCGTGGCACACACGTCTCGGTCGTCGCAGAAGCCGATCGGCTCGGCGACCGGCACGCCCACCGGGTGGAGCGCGTCGATGATCCGCCACTCCCGCCACATGTCGTGGGCTTTGGGGAGCAGCTCACCCTCCGGCGGTCGACGGATCACGAAGTGTGCGCCCTCCGAGTCGACCAGTTCGTAGGTCAGGTTCGAGTGGCCGCCCTCGAGACGGGTCCAGGTGCACGGCGGGACGACTTGCGTTGCCGACGCCATCCACTCCTCGACCACCGGCACGTCGAACCCCGGAACCGCAGCAGCATCGCTCATCGCTGCATCATGTCAGCCCCTCCCCCGCCGATCGAAAGCCGATGCGACCTGGAACCAACGGCGATGTGCATACGTAAAGGGTCTGTCCCCTCACGTATGTACGTGAAGGGTCTGTCCCCTCACGTATGGATGGTGGCCGCGCATACGTGAGGGGACAGACCCTTCACGTATGGACCCTTCACGTACGGCGCTGCGCTCGGTACCAGGCGATGAGTGCGTTCGTCGAGGCGTCGTGCACGTCGGGCGTCGCCTCGCCGGTCAACTCGGGGGTGATCGTGTTCGCCAACTCCTTGCCCAACTCGACGCCCCACTGGTCGTAGCTGTTCACGCCCCAGATCGTCCCCTGCACGTTCACGACGTGCTCGTACAGCGCAATCAGTTGACCGAGCACCGAGGGCGTCAAGCGCTCGGCGAGGATCACGGTGTTCGGCCGATCGCCCTCGAAGTTGCGGTGGGGTTCGTCGGGGTTCGGCCGTCCGAAGGCAAGCGCCGCGGACTGCGCGAACAGGTTTGCCATGAGCAGGTCGTGGTGTTCCTGGTAGGGGTGGTTGCCGTGCGCGAACCCGATGAAGTCGCACGGCACGATGCGGGTCCCCTGGTGGAGCAGTTGGTAGAACGCGTGCTGACCGTTGGTGCCCGGCTCACCCCAGATGATGGGCCCGGTCTCGTGAGCGACCCGGTTGCCCTCGATGTCGACCGACTTGCCGTTCGACTCCATGTCGAGCTGCTGCAGGTACGCAGGGAACCGTTCGAGGTCATTCGCATACGGCAACACGGCCTTCGTCGAGTAGCCGAGTCCGTTGGCATGCCACACCCCGATCAACGCCATCATGACGGGCGCGTTCTCCTCCAGCGGAGCGGTACGGAAGTGCTCGTCCATGATGTGGAAGCCGTCGAGGAAGTCCCGGAACCCGTCGGGGCCGATCGCGATCATCAATGACAGGCCGATCGCCGAGTCGACCGAGTACCGGCCGCCGACCCAGTCCCAGAAGCCGAACATGTTCGCCGTGTCGATCCCGAACTCCTCGACTCGTTCGGCGTTGGTCGACACGGCGACGAAGTGGTCGGACACGGCGTCTTCGCCCAGCGCATCGACCAGCCACGAGCGCGCCGTGCGGGCGTTCGTGAGCGTCTCGATCGTTCCGAAGGTCTTCGAGGCGACGATGAACAACGTCGAAGCGGGGTCGGCATCGGCGAGCACCGAGGCCATGTCGGCGCCGCCGATGTTCGACACGAAGGAGCAGCGCATCTTCGGGTGACGGAACGCCCGCAGCGCCCGGTACGCCATCGCCGGGCCGAGGTCGGAGCCGCCGATCCCGATGTTGACCACATGCGTGATCGACTCGTCGTCGCGGATGCCCTCGGCGAACCTCCGCATCGATTCGAGCACCTCGTGCACGTCGGGCACGACGTCGTCGCCGTCGACGGTGAAGCTCCCCGATCGCGGCGTGCGCAGCGCGACGTGACCTACTGCGCGATCTTCGGTGACGTTGATGTGCTCGCCGGCGAACATCGCATCACGTCGCGACTCGACGTCCGACGACCGGGCGAGGTCGAGCAGACGATCGATCACCGAGTCGTCGACCGACGCCTTCGACCAGTCGATGCGCAGCTCACCGGCCGTGGTGACGTAGCGCTCGGCGCGCCCCGGATCGGCGACGAACAGTTTGCTGAGATGACCGGGACGATCCCACGTGTGGATGTCGGCGAGGCGGGTGGAGGCAACTGATTCGCTCACAGTTTGCGAACGTACCCGACTCGGCACCCGACCGATCACGCACGTGCGCCGGCTGCCCCTTCGTCGAGGAAGACGACGGTGTCGGCGGGCGCCAGCGCGGCGATCGGCAGAGAGAGATCGACAGCTGCGCAGCCCCCGTCGGCGATCGAGATCCAGCGTGCGACCACGTCGGCTTTACTGACGCCCGTCGCCAGGACGACACGAGCCCGAGCCGCATTGACGACGCTGGGGCCGAGAGTCATCCGGCGTCGACCGTTGAACTCGTCGATCACGTAGGCGCTCTCGTTCGTGGCGATCGCCCGCTCGGCATCGGCGTGCGGTTCGGGCGGCCACGACGCCGTGTGGCCGTCGCTACCGATTCCGAGGTGGACGACGTCGAGAGGTGAATTGATCGCCGCTCCGTAGCGCCGAGCCGCGGTCTCGACGTCGGAGTCCGTCACCGGCATGAGTCTCACTTCGGCAGGCAGATCCACGAGTTGACCCGCGTTTCGATCGCCGTGTCCATCAGGAGCGATGCGCTCGTCGACCTGCACGACCACGGTGTCGGCCCACGGCACCTCACCCGAGCGTGCAGGATCCACCAGCGCCGCGACCATCGGCGGCGCCGTACTCCCTCCGCTCACTGCGAGCGACGCCCGTCCTCGTTCTGCGACCGCCCGTCGCAGCCGATCGGCGATGAAGGCGGCGGCATCGGCGGCCGGATCGGTCGACACTCGTACGTCCATCACCCGAAACGTACTCCTCCGCCTCCTGACGACGCCCTACAGAATTGGCGCAAGACGGCCGATACATGGATCGATGATGGAGTCCGGCCCCACACAGGGAGCGGAGCGACACGAAGATGCGTTGGCACAGTCGTGGAGTTCGCGCCCGTGGATCGCCCGGCTTCTGCGCGCCTCGATCTTCCTCGTGCCCCTGCTGATCAGTTTCGCCTTCAGCATCTCGGCGGGCCGGGTCGCTCCGGCGGAGGAACTGGGGGTGAACCGATGGCTGTGGATCCTCGTGGTCTTCGTCCTCGCCAACATCCTCCTCTACGTCCTGCAGAACCTCGCGAATCGGCTGATCCCTCTGGTTGCGCTGATGAAGCTGACGTTGGTGTTCCCCGACAGCGCCCCGTCGCGGATCAAGGCGGCGCTGCGGAACTCGAATTCGCGCACGATGCTGCGCGAGATGGAAGAGGCCCGTGCGAGCGGCGAAGTCAGCGGAGAAGTCGTGAACGGCGACTACCTCGTCCAGTTGCTCAAAGAGGTCAACGACCACGATCGGCTGACTCGCGGACACTCGGAGCGTGTGCGCGCGTATGCCGACCTGCTCGGCACCGAACTCGGCCTGGACGGCGACGATCTGAACAAGTTGCGGTGGTCCGCGCTGCTCCACGACGTCGGCAAGTTGACCGTTCCCGCCGAGATCCTCAACAAGAAGGGCAAGCCCGACGACGAGGAATGGCGCATCCTGCAGAACCATCCGGCCGCCGGTATGCCACTGCTCGAGCCGCTGCGCGCCTGGCTCGGCGAGTGGATCCACGCCGCCGATCAGCACCACTGCCGCTGGGACGGCAAGGGCTACCCCAGCGATCTCGCCGGTGAAGACATCACTCTGTCGGGCCGCATCGTCGCCATCGCCGATGCGTACGACGTGATGACGAGCGCTCGGAGCTACAAGAAGCCGTCGCCTCCCGAGATCGCTCGCCAAGAATTGACCGATTGCGCCGGGAAGCAGTTCGACCCGCGCCTCGTGCGAGCGTTCTTGCGGATCGGCCTCGGTCGCCTGCAGACGGTGGCCGGACCGTTTGCATGGCTGGCGAACTTCGGCGCCTCGGCACAACTCCCGGTCCCGGCAGCAAGTGCAGCAGCGTCGGGCGTCAGCGCGGCGGGTGCTGCCGCTGTCGCTGCGGTCGTGGTGGTCACCAGCACGGTCTTCGCCGAGCCGAATACTGAGGTCGTTCCCGCACCCGAACCAGTGGTCGCCGCTGCCGACGCCGAATTCAGTTCGACCGCTGGAGACGAGGTGGAACTGGTGCTGAGTGCCGTCGGGCCGTCGCTCACGTTCGAGCTCGGTGGCGCCGCACACGGTGTGGTCTCCCTCGCGGGCGAGCCCCGATTGACCACCGACGACGGCTCGGAGCGATGGGAGGTACTCGCCGTCTATCTCCCCACCGACGACTACGTCGGGCAGGACGCGTTCAGCTTCGAAGCGTGCGACCCCACCGGGCGGTGCGACCAGGCGATGATCACCATCGACTTCGCTGCACAGGCGGCCCCACCAGCCGAGTCCGCACCGACGATCACCACTCCACCAACCGCAGCACCGACCACCGGCGCACCGACGACCCTGGCACCGACGACGGCTGCACCGGTCACGACCCGCGTCACCCAGCCGACCGCGACCACGACCGCACCGGCGACCGCGACCACCGCCACGACCGCACTTAGAACCCTGGAACCGCCAGCAAGAGTGGACTCAACCTCGAATGCCTTCTCGACCAAGAGCCACCGAATGCGGCCGTGCCTGTCCATGACGCGGTGCTCAAGGGAGAGCCTCCGCCGCCC